>ERZ1034844.64-NODE-64-length-55893-cov-17.082184_pt1 | contig 55893 bp, 40 predicted proteins | sample MGYA00520594_ERZ1034844 | MGnify/ENA primary metagenome ERZ1034844 (study PRJEB33766, sample SAMN09781733) | gut metagenome | biome: gut microbiome | host: Homo sapiens | place: Madagascar | study: EMG produced TPA metagenomics assembly of the PRJNA485056 data set... | reverse complement strand
CTTTCATCGCTCCTGGCGACTATATCATTCAGAACAATACTTTCGTAAAGTGTCTCGCAGGCAAGAAGTACGGACTCAAGGGATTCCGTGGTTATTTCAAGCAGTTGCCATCAAGTACATCACCTGCTAAGGGCAATATCGGCATCTGTCTTGTTGATAGCAAGGGCGTCGTTTCGGCTATACAGCAAGTGGATGGCGTTTCTCTTCATGTCGCTCCTTCTGCCATCTACAATCTACATGGGCAGCAAGTGGGCAAAGACTTGTCGAAACTCGCCAAAGGCATCTATATCGTCAACGGAAAGAAATTGGTTCATAACTAAAGGGAAATAATCATGAAGAAGAAATATTTATTGCCCCTAACAAGGGTGCAGACATTACAAGCCGAACCCTTACTCAACGGAGCGTCTATCGTAGATGGGGGAGGGACAAAAAAGGATGAATTAGGCTCAGATAATAATACCGGCGGTTCGGCAGATGGAGACGGCACTGTGTGGGGCGATGCTAAGCCTTATAACCCCTGGACAACTTGGGATTAAGACTTACTTATTATAAAGGAAATGCGGGATTGAGTTGATTGCTCAATCCCGCATTTTTCATTGCTCCACCATCTGCTGCAACTCACTGAGGGAGGTTGCCACTTCGATATAGTCGTGCCAGTTGCCACGAATCATGCCTTGCGAAGCCATGTCGTCGAGGAGGGCGATGGTAGAGTTCCAGAAGCCCTTCATGTTGTAGAGAACAACCTTCTTGCTGTGATAGCCAATGGTGTGGGAGGCTGCCACAGTGAAGATTTCGTCGAGAGTGCCGATGCCGCCAGGGAGCGCCACGACGATGTCGCTCTGAGAGAGCAACAGGTCTTTGCGGTCGCTGAGATTGTCGCAAGGAATCTCTACATCGAGGTCGGGAAAGGTTTTACCACCTCGCTCTACAATGGTGGGAACTACGCCTATGGCTCTGCCGCCATGCGCCTTGACTGCCTTGCCGATGGTGTTCATCAGGCCGATGTTGCAGCCACCGAATACTAAGTCGTGTCCGTGCTCTGCCATCCACTTGCCCATTTCCTCGGTAAGACGGAAGTAGTCGCTGTCGATATGGGCGTTTGCTGAACAGAATACTGCTATTTTCATTGTTGTGATGGGTTTTATTATGTTCTTGTATGGGGTTGTCGCCACAAAGATAAACAAAAAGATTGGAATAGTTTTCTTGTTTTAGCAATTATTTCTTACTTTTGCATAGACTAAAACAAAATATACTTTCTCGTACATGATAGAACATAGACTTTTCCATATCTTTTGGCTGTTGTCCTGCTGCTTGTGGGGGGGGCATAAATCATGCTTCTGCTGTTGCTTCTCATGCTTGGCAACCAGCAGAGCCTATGCTTGTGGAGCGAAGACTCAACGAACTGGATGGGTTGTCGCATCATCACGCCACGAGCCTGGTGCAAGACAAGAATGGCATGATATGGGTGGCAACATGGAACGGACTGAGCCGATACGACGGCTATCGCTTCGTATCCTTCAAACCGAAGCCCGGAGATGGATGCTCGATGGACGTGAACCGCATCAAGGACATCCGTATTCGGGATCCTTATATATATTGTAATGTAGAGGGATGCTGTTTTATCTTTGATATCCGTACGGGGCGGTTTGATGACAGCCATCTATCTTGGCCACTGGCGTTACAGAGATGGAGATTACCAAAACATGGACTCAGAAGGCTGAAGACTGCTGATGGAGTAGAGTGGACAGTAGACTCGTTGGGCGTGACGATGAGCTACCGAAAACCTTGCTATGCCACGCGGTTGTTGTGGCAACCAGGATGCCAGGTGAGGGCATTGCTACGTGACCATGAGGGTCGTATATGGGTTTGCTCGCGCGATGATCACTCGGTGAGAATATATGACAGTCATCTTAACATGTTGGGATTTTTGGGTGCTGATGGCAAGTTACATGGCGAGAAGACAGCGTTTTGTTCGGCTGTGTATGGGGTGTTACAGGATACTGATGGTAGTATGTGGTTGGGCTGCAAACCTGGTGGACTGCTGCACCTGACACCTTGTGTTGATGGAAACTACACCATCAGCCGCATAGCTCTCGTCGGTCGTAACGGAAGAAAAGCCAACGATGTTTACTCTATGCAGAAAGACCGCTGGGGAAGACTATGGATTGCTACTATGGATCAAGGACTATTCTGTATGCCTTGCCCTGCAAAGAGCAAGAGAAGCTTGCCTATAGTTATTGCTCCCGATGATAAGACCGATAAATACAACTCGGTGCGTATGGTGTATATCAATCATCATAGCGAGTTGTTGGTGGGCACTCCGCGTGGACTCTTTGCCACGTATCTGACAGCTGCCAATCCTGCCTCACTGAGGTTCAATCGATATGAGCGTGAAGGTGAGAAAAATGGCAGCCTGAGTTGCTCTTCCATCATGTTTATGGCAGAGGATAGAGCTAACAGACTCTATGTCTGCACCGAGGGAAGTGGACTTAACATGGTGGAGCCTAATGTGCTAATGACAGGAGACGACGTGACGTTTAGTCACTTTGACGGGCGCGATATGCCCGAGGACTTCCTGTTATCGGCTTTTGAGTATGGACGTTATATGTGGTTTGTTGGCACCAATGACCTGACGGGTGTAGACATGGAGCGTGGGCTCAACCTGTACTTCAATCACAATACATGGACCGATGAACTGATATTCTCGGATGCGACACCGCTAAGATGGAAGGGCGGTAAATGGCTCATGGGACTGATGGATGGGCTTGTGCTGATGGATATGGACCGGCTGACGATGAGGACGAAGGCTCCTCGCATCGTGCTGACGAGGGTATCAGTGGAGGAGGGCGATATGCTGGAGGCTGTAAGCGAGCACGACACCATCTGCTTGGACGAGACGCAACGTAACGTGAAGATAGAGTTTGCTGCCATTGACTATGCCAACACCCAGTCGATAAGCTATAGATTCCTGTTGGACAACGGTGTATGGAATACCTTAGAGAACAGCCACACGGTGACGCTGCTCAACCTTTCGCCCGGTACGCACACGTTGCGGGTGGAGTCGAAACTGCCCACAGGACAATGGGCGGGCAACGTGAAAGTGGTGACAATCTTCGTGAAACCAACCATCTGGCAGACTACTACCGCCAAGGTGCTGTATGTGCTGCTGGCGCTGTTGTTTGTCTATGCCGTGGTGTATGTCACGAGAACAATCCGTTCATCGCGTCGCAAGCAGAGAGAAATGTTGAGTCAATATCTCGATTCGTTGGAAAAATTTGACAAGGAAAAACGTCTTGTGCTTGCTGCTAATGCTGCGGGTGAAGAGACTGGTGAGGAGGACGTGGTTAGCAAGAAAGGCGATGGCGATACTGGTGATAGCAAGGTGCTGGCACAATCTGACAGACAGTTATCCAGCGATAAGAGCCTGAGCGAGGAAGACCAACACTTCATGCAATGTATTGTGGAACTTGTGGAACAGCACATTGATGACTCTGACTTGAGCATTACGGAACTGGCCTGCATGATGGGCATCAGCAAGTCAGGACTAAACCGCAAGCTGAAGAGTTTGTTGGGTGTGGCGCCCAAGGAGTTTGTCAACAAGGCGCGCATGAATCGAGCAGTGGCGCTACTGCTTAACAGCAACCTATCGGTGAAGGATATTGCCTATCGCTGCGGTTTCTGCGACCAAAACTACTTTGGCAAGTGTTTCAAGGCTGCTATGGGCGTCAGTCCGTCGGAATATAGGCAGAAAAACGGGCTTTGAAACGTTTTTACCGAACTTTTGGGAGTTTTTTACCATTCATGATAGGGGTTTTTAGCTACTTTTGCCCCCGACAATCTACTTCATTTTTAAAACTAATAATTAAACCTATGAAAAAAGTAGCGAATTTTATGATGAAGAAGTGTTCGGTAGTATTATTGCTGATGCTTCTTTTCCCGTTAGCTGCGCTGGCACAAAGCGTCACCGTTAGCGGGCAAGTGACTGACGAAGCCGGTGAACCTATCATTGGCGCAAGCGTGAGGATTCCTGGCACATCGGTGGGAGTGGTGACCGATATGGACGGTAATTACTCTATCTCTGTTCCGAAAGGAAAACAACTCGAAATTACGTATGTGGGATATAAGAAGGAAGTCGTAGTTGCCAAGGAAGGCAAGATGACTATCCAGCTCAAGGAAGATGCCAATATGCTCAACGAAGTGGTGGCTATCGGATATGGAACCGTAAAACGTAAGGACGTGACAGGTTCGGTATCATCAGTAGGCAACACCGAACTCGTGTCTGTGCCTGTGGCTTCGCCTGTGGAGGCTATGCAGGGCAAACTGGCAGGTGTGCGTGTCACCATGCCTGAAGGTAATCCCGATGCTGAGGTTATCATCCGTGTGCGCGGCGGTGGTTCTATCACGCACGATAATACACCTCTTTATATAGTAGACGGTTTTCCTGTGAGCAGCATCTCCGACATTCCTACCAGCGACATCGAATCTATCGACGTGCTGAAAGACGCTTCCTCTACCGCCATCTATGGTAGCCGTGGTTCCAACGGTATCGTGCTCGTTACCACCAAGAGCGGAAAGGCAGGCAAGGTGACTGTAAACTACAATGCCTACGTGGGATTCAAGAAGGCAGAGGACAAGGTAGATGTGCTGGGAGTGGAAGACTATCTGAAGTGGCAGTACGAATTGTCGAGCCTCTCTACTGGTGCCAATGCCGGCAAGTACCAGCAGGTACTCGGCGGATGGGACAACATACCCAACATTATGAACTCGATGAAGACTACCGACTGGCAGGACGAGGTGTACGGACGCACCGGCAACGTGTTCAGCCATAATGTCAACATCTCGGGAGGTTCGGAGAAGTTGCGCTTCACAGCAGGATACAACTACATGAAGGAGAAAGCCATCCTGCTCACTTCTGACTTCTATCGCAGCAACCTGAACTTCAAACTCAACTATGAGCCTAACAAGAAGACCAAGTTGGAATTCTCTACACGTTATTCGCGTACCAAGGTAAATGGTGACGGACAGAGCGATGCTACGGGCGATCAGAACTCTGTGCCTTCAGGTTCGTTTGGACGTATTCGACACGCTGTGATGCAGTCGCCTCTGTTGGGTTCGGGAAGCCTTCTCTTCGATGAGAGCAATATTGACGACGGACTGGAAGACCCTATCACAGCACTTAACGACAACTATAAGAAGCGTATTCGTGAGAACTTCAATATGAACGGAGCTTTCACATGGAAGATTTTGCCAGAACTCACCTTCCGTACAGATGTGGGTCTCGATATCTACAACAACGACCTACGCACCTTCTGTGGCTCTACCACCTATGAATCGCAGAACAACACTCTGGCCGAATATAAGAACATGCCGCTTACCAATCGTACTCAAGTGAATCGTCGCACACTGCGCAATGCTAACACACTGCAGTATGAGTTCTCTAAAATTCTGCCCAAGGAGCACAGCTTGAACCTCATGGTGGGACAGGAGAGCATTGTAACGCGCGAAAGCCTTACTACTACACGCGTAGAGGGATTCCCTACTTTCTATGATGCCGACATGGCCTTTAATCTCTCTGCACAAGGCACTCCTACACGTGCCAACGAGTTCTTCTATCCCGACGACAAAATGGTGTCGTTCTTCGGACGTGCTAACTATAGCCTCCTCGATCGTTATCTACTTACTGCCACGCTGCGTGCCGATGGTTCAAGCAAGTTCTCGAAGGGCAATCGCTGGGGTTACTTCCCCTCTGTAGCTGCTGGATGGCGCATCATTGAGGAGCCTTGGATGAAATCTACACAGAACTGGTTGAGCAACCTGAAGTTACGTCTGAGCTATGGTGTTTCGGGTAACAATTATATTCCTTCAGGACAAACCAGTCGTTCTTACTCTATCAAGGAGAGCTCATGGCTCCATCTGCAGAACTCTTGGCTCACTACTGGTAATGCCATGAGCAATCCAGACCTGAAGTGGGAAACTACTCACTCGCTGAACCTCGGTATCGACTTTGGATTCTTCAATAACAAGCTCAATGGTTCGTTCGAAATTTATAAGAACAACGTGAAAGACTTGCTCATGGAGATGCAGATTACGGGTAGTGGATATAACACTCAGTATCAGAACGTGGGAGAAACTAAGAACGCTGGTTTTGAGTTGACATTAAACTATGATGCCATCAACACCAAAAACTATGGACTGAATTTCTCGTTCACACTCGGTCATAACACCAACGAGGTAGTAAGTCTCGGAAGCATGGAATCTTACTCGAAACCTTCGTATTGGGCAAGTACTGAGGTAGGTTCCGACTACTTAGTGAAGCCAGGCAAGCCTGTGGGAACCATCATCGGCTATAAGTTGGCAGGCACAGGACGCTACGAAGTAGACGACTTCGAGGGCTATGATGCCACTACAGGCAAATGGAAGCTGAAGGAAGGTGTGGCTGATGCCAGTGGTATTGTGGGTACTGTTCGCCCAGGTACGATGAAACTCATCGACAAAGACGGTTCGGGAACCATCAACGACGATGACAAGTTTGAAATTGGTGATGCCAACGCTTGGGCTGTTGGTGGATTCTCTATCGGTGCACGTGCTTATGGATTCGACTTCAATGCCGACTTCTCTTACAGCATCGGCAACGATGTTTACAATGCTGACAAGATAGACCAGACCTCTACACGTGGCGGTATCTGGCGCAACCTCAACACCACGATGGCAAGCGGCAAGCGCTGGACCAACGTAGACGAGAACGGCAACTTCATCAACGATGCAGCCAAGCTCGCCGAGATGAACAAGAACACCACGATGTGGTCGCCTTACACAACAAAGGCTGTGCTCACCGACTGGGCTATCGAGGACGGATCATTCCTCCGCCTCTCTACACTTACCTTGGGCTATACGCTGCCTAAGACATGGATGCAGAAAATCTATGTTCAGAACCTGCGTCTATACTTCACCGCTTCAAATCTTTTCTGTATCACCGGTTACAGTGGTATGGATCCAGAGGTGGACTGCTGCCGCAACTACTTGGTTTGCCCTGGCGTAGACTATTCGGCTTATCCAAGAAGTCGTCAGTTTATCTTCGGTCTTAATCTTACATTCTAAAAAACACTTAAAGGAAACATCGTTATGAAAATAAAATATGTATTTATAGCTCTGTTGGCTGGTGCTTCTCTTATGTCGTGCAACGACTATTTAGACGTAGAAAGCGAGTCACAATACAATGACAAGGTGGTGTTCTCTAACACTTCGCTTGCCGAGGATGCTGTCATCAGCATATACAGTTGGTTTGCTGCCACCAACTCGCATCGTGCACGATATATGCCTTACTATGGTATGAATACCGATGCCGAGTGCTACTTCGACATGGCGCAGCCTTCGTCGGACAACAAGACCTCGCTCTGCACTTACAGCGCCTTCTCTGCCAATAACTGGATGGCGTCAGGTAAAGATCCTAATGCCTTCACAGGATTCTTCAATGGCATTGAGGCAGCCAACTGCTGCATTGAAGGAATACGTGCCTATGGCAATCCTGAGAGCAATGCCGACATGGCTTATCTCTTGGGTGAGTCGCTCACCCTGCGTGCGCAGTACTACTATGACCTCATCCGTGCATGGGGTGATGTACCAGCTCGTTTCACTTCTGTGAATCAGAGTTCTATCTATCTGGCTAAGTCCGACCGCGATGTTATCTACAAGCAGATAATCGCCGACCTGAAAGAGGCTGCTAATTATCTGCCTTGGCCAGGTAAGGCTGAGCGCACCAAGACGACAGAACGAGTGAACAAGGCTTATGCCTTGGGTCTGCGTGCTCGTCTTATCCTTATGGCTGAAGGTTACAGCCAGCGTCCTAAATCGCTCGACGACCCAACCAACTATGAGGTGCGTCGCAGCAACGATCCTGATCTTACCAGCACAGCCTTGTTGCAAGAAGCTTACGATGATTTGAAGAGCATCATCAGCGATGCAGGACTGGCGCTTGATGCTTCCTACGAGCAGTTCTGGAACGATCTGGCTACGGACGTCATCAATATCGAAGGTTCGCATCGTGAGTCTATCTTTGAGATTCCATTCAATGACGGTCGTGGACGTTTCTTCTATCATTTCGGTGTATATCACAAGTCGCAGAGTCCACATCTCGGCAAGACTGGTTATGGCGGTCAAAACATTCCTGCTCCTACACTCTACTATGAGTACGACAATGCCGACTTGCGTCGCGATGTAAACTGTGTGCCTTATAAGTACAAAAATGGTTATACCTTAGAGAATTTGGGAGATGCAGCAGATGGACCAAGCTTCAATTTCGGTAAGTACGACTATGAACGTATGTCGCGCAAGGTGACTTCTAACGACGATGGTGTCAACCTCCCTGTGCTACGCTATGCTGATGTATTGCTGATGGCTGCCGAAGTAGCCAACGAACTGGAAGGCCCTGAGAAGGCTAAGCCTTATCTCAAGGAAGTGCGCAAGCGTGCCTTTGCTGAGGCCGATCGTGCTGAGTGTGTTGACAATTACGTCAATGCTCTTACTTCTAAAGAAGCTATGCTGAAGGCCATTCAGAAGGAACGCCTCCTTGAGTTCCCAGGCGAGATGTTGCGCAAGCAAGATCTCATACGCTGGAACTTGCTCGGAACTACTGTTAAACAGACGGTTGACGATATGAGAGCGTTGCGCAATCGCACGGGTAAGTATGCTGATGTGCCCACTCAGGTGTACACTCGCACGGTTAATGGTAAGTTGGAATACTATGGTTTAGCAAAGGGCGAGACGACTGCTCCTACTGGAGATGGTTGGACAAGACTTGACTATGACTTCGTGACTGCCACCGTGAAGGACAATATGTTGGTCAACTACTACGTCAACGATCCAGACTCTCGTCAGTACTGGCCTATCTTCGATTCTGATATCAGCGCCTCTAACGGTGCCTTGATCAATAACTATGGTTATTAAAAAGGAGTTTGAGAAATGATAGTAGATAGGGGAAGATAGAAGAAGTACAAATGCTTTATAGCTTAAAAAATGATGATGCGAAGAGAATGAAATGTTATTTTGATTCTTGAACATGAAGACTTTATTAAAAAATGAAGCAATGAGACGATTGTCTATAAACTTCTCTCTTATCTTCTCCTTATTTCACTTATATGGATTTTACGGTAGATTTTTAGTTATATATTAAAACTATTACAAGTCTCTCTGCCTCGCGAGATGCGGGGAGGCTATTTTTATAAAAACTAATCGTGTAACTTCGATTAACTATTGCATAAATAGTGTTTTCGCAACAACATCTTCAATCATAACCTCTTAAACCAACGAAGCCTCATGAAGACAACAATATGTTCCATCTTGTGTTGGTTAGTCTTTTCTACAGCCCTTATGGCACAAGACGCTCCTCTCGATTTTTCGAGGAGAGTAGCAGATTATCTGCTGTCACATCATAACCATCATTTGTCGAAGGCGCAGGATGGACACTCACACATCGATAGCTATTATCAAGAATGGCGTTACGTGAACGGTGTGCTTGGCGTGGCTATGCTGCATCTTGCTGATGTGACCCAGGAAAACAAGTATGAGCGTTTCGTCAAGGAAAACTTTGATTTTTATTTTAATCCCGACATTCAACAGCGACTCAGGAAAGAATATGAAGCGGGCGTGCGTGACAATGCGTGGCGCAGATTCTTCTCTATGTCGAGTCTCGACGATTGTGGGGCAATGGGTGCTGCTCTTTCCGAACTGGCTCGACGATATAAAGACGAGCGTTACGAGAAATATCTCGGCCAAATAAGTCATTACATACTTCATCAACAGGAACGCATCCCCGAGCTTGGCATTTATTGTCGAGGAATGTATGGAGAACGTACGCTATGGCTCGATGATCTCTATATGTGTACTTCTTTCTTGGCTCATCAGGGGAGCCGTAAGGGAGTTTCACCTGATTTGTTGCAACGGGCTGCCGAACAAGTGCTTCTTTTCGATAGTCTCCTCTTCGATAAGGACAAGCACCTATATTGGCATTGTTTCTATTATGATAGCACACATTCTCACGGAACAGCCCACTGGGGAAGAGCTAATGGATGGGCGTTCTTGGCACAGGCTCTATTGCTTGATTGTATGCCCGAGGAGCATCCACTGCGCAATCGACTGCTTAAGTTATTCAGGAAAAGGATAGAGAATATCATTGCTTATCAGGATGCACAGGGCATGTGGCATCAGTTGCTCGATAAGCCAGATTCTTATCCTGAAACATCTTGTACTGCTATGTTTGTTATAGCGATAGCACGTGGGGTGAATAGAGGATGGCTTGATAGCTCCTTTGTCTCTGTGGCGCAGCAGGGATGGAAGGCTATCTGCAGTCAGATAACCCCTGAAGGACAGGTGAAGAATGTGTGCATGGGAACAGGCATCAGCCGCGACTTGCCTTTCTATTACAACCGACCGGCTCCGCTCAACGATGCCCACGGACTGGGAGCCGTGGTGCAGGCAGGAATAGAAATCAATAACGTAACAACAAAAAAAACAGAATAGATATGAAAAACTTAAAGCTAAAACTCACATTCTTGTCGCTGTGCGCCTTTGCTACAGCGGCTCATGCACAGCAAGTGAAAGGAAACAGCGTACTCTACACATCGTCACAAGGCAATATGCGCATCGAGATGTGTTCGGAAAGTATGTTCCGCGTGACGAAGGTGCCTGCACAGCAGATGCCTGATAATGAGAAGTGGATAGTGGTCAATTACAACTTCCCACAGGTGGATTTCAGCGTGGATGGCAAACAGATAAAGACCAGTAAGCTGCAGGTAAGCATACAGGAAGCTCCTTGGCGCATACAGGTGGCTGATGCTTCTGGAAAGGTGCTCTATGAGGAGTTGACATCGGGCTGCAAGGACAGCATATATAATGAGGTGAAGATGAATCCTGATGAGCACTTCTTTGGTTTTGGCGAGCGTATGGATCGTATCGACCAGCGTGGACAGCGTGTGCATCTCAACATTGAGTTAGGACGTGGTCCGAAGCCTGCCGTAGGAGGTAAGGACATCTTGAAAGCCAACTATTGTCCGGTACCTTTGATGCTCAGCAACAAGGGCTATGCCGTGTTCTTCCATACTGCCGTGCCCAACGACTGGGACATGGGATGGACACACCATGATAAGTATAGTTTCTCGGCACCTGGTGGCGACAACGACTATTATTTCATCTATGGTGAGCAACTGGAAAATCTTATTAGTAGTTACCAACAACTTACGGGTGTAGCACCACTCATGCCACGTGCTGCCTACGGTCTGCACATCGGTTCGTATAGTGGGGGTACATGGCATCATGAGAGTAAGGCCAACGATACGTATGTGGTCAACCTCATCGACCGACTGCGCCAGGAAAAGATTCCATTCGACATGATGTGGCTCGACTCCACTTGGCGACTTTTCGCTAAGTTGGGTAATGGAGGTTGCACCTTTGAGTTCCAAGATCAGTTTAAAGACCCCAAAGGCATGATCGATCATGCTTATAAGAATCATGTGGCAATGTTTGGTCTGCACATCCGTTCACTGGTAGACAACGGCAAACGTAATAATCTGCTCACCACAGCACAGAAGAAGGGACTCACCATTCAGGACGGTGGAACCAACGCCATCATCAACTTCTTCGACGATAAGGCTGTGGACTGGTGGTGGAAGAATGCAGCCAAGAAAGTGACCGACCTGGGAGCCAAGTTCTTCAAGACTGATGTGGGAAGCGCTCTGAACTATAACAATCCAAACATCGAGCAGCAAGCTGCCCACAACCTCTTCCCCATAGCCTATGCCAAGGCACCCTATGAGAATTTTGCCAAACTCAATGCACAGCGTGGCTTCGACCATACCCGCGAGGGGTATGCTGGCATTCAGCGTTATCCCTTCATCTGGGCTGGCGACTGGGGTTCGGAGTGGCAATGGTTTGAACCTATCATCCGTGGTGGTCTTAACGTAGGATTGTCGGGTGTTGGTTATTGGAGCCACTGTATGGGTGGATTCGAACAGTATTCTGCCTACGACACCGACCTCTATCTGCGCTGGGTGCAGATGGGAATGTTCTCACCGGTATCTATCCTCTTCGGTATGGATCATCCTCGTTATCATGCACCATGGACCTATGGTGAGGAGGCGCAGAAAATATTCATTCAGTATGACTCGCTACGTTATGCGCTCTTGCCTTACATCTACACCAGCGCCTGGGATATGTACAAGACCAGTCGTCCGATGATGACGCCTCTTTTCTACGACCATCTGCAGGATGTCAACACTTATCAGATTTCCGACCAGTATATGTTTGGGCGCGATATGATGGTATGTCCTGTAACGGTGAAGAATGCGCTCTCACGACCTGTCTACTTCCCTGGGGGCGACTGGCTCGATTTTTGGACGGGTGAGCGTATCAGCGGACGACAATATAAGTCGTTCTTGACACCTATCGAGATAATGCCTATCTTCCTACGTCGCGGCGCCATCATTCCTCGTCAGGAAGCTATGCAGTATGTAGACGAGCGCCCCAACACCAATATTTCACTGCTCATCTATCCTTCTGAGCACTCTGTTTATGAGATGTATGAGGATGATGGCAAATCGCTCGATTATCAGAAGGGTATCTATGCTATCACCAAGATGGAGAGCCGACTGGCACAGAACGAGTGGATACTCAACATCACGACTCCTACGGGCGAATACAAGCCTGTTTCTCACTACTACAGTGTGAGTGTTTATCTCGACAAGAAGCCTAAACTCGTTACTGTAGCCGGCAAGTTTGTCGATGGATGGAAGTACGACGAGAAGTTGCGCTTACTTACCTTCGATGCAGGCGAGGGCGATATGGAAGTGGTTGTCAAGATGTAAAATCAAGACTTTTGGGGTTGAATACTTTGCCATGAAGCATATGGCTTTAACTTCTCCAACTACTCTAACTTCTTCATTTGCATTTATAAAGATATTACTATGTATAGAAACAGATTCTTCTTATCGGTTGTCGCCGTGCTTGCAGGTACGGTGGCAATGGCTCAGGGCTCTTACAAGGCTTTGAAGTTCAAGACAGCCACCTCGCTCTACAACTACGAGATGCTGCCAGTACACGCTCAGAACTATGAGCGCCAGCAGGCTTTCGAAAAGGCTTGCCAGTCGAAGGAGGCCATGCAGCAATACGTGAGCCAGTTGCGCTGTCGTTTTAGTCAGTTGGCTGGCGAAATGCCACAGCGTGGCAAACTCAATGCTAAGGTGGTAGGGACGCTGAAAGGCCCTGGTTTTGTAGTCGAGAAGATAGTCTTTCAGAGTACGCCAGGCCGTTACGTCACAGCCCATCTTTATCTGCCCGAGAAGGTGCAGGGCAAGATACCTGCCTGTATCGAGATGTGCGGACATGGACTCGACGGAAAGGGCACGGGTTCGGGAAGTGCTGAGCAGTTGGCTGTCAATGGTATTGCTTCCATGGTGGTCGACCCCTTCTCACAGGGAGAGCGCCAGCAAACCATCGATGCACAGGGCAAGAATCTTACCCGTGGCGTAACTACCGAGCATACACTCATTGCTCCGGGCTTCATCCTCCTTGGTAGCAGCCTTGCCGCGCAAGAGTTTTTCGACAATAGCCGAGCCATCGACTATCTGCTTACCCGTAAAGAGATCGATGGTGAAAAGATAGGTTGCTATGGATTCTCAGGAGGTGGCACGCAGTCGGCTTATCTGGCTGCACTCGATGATAGAATCAAGGCCAGTTGTGTGGGATTGTTTTTCTCTTCGCGTGAACGCACCTTGGAGACACAGGGCCCCAGCGATGGGTGTCAATGGATTCCTGGTGAGGGACGTGAGCACATCGAAATAGCTGATATGGCGATGATGAATGCTCCGAAGCCCTTCTTGATACTCGACGGAAGGTTTGACTTCGTTGATCATTGGGGAGCCTTGCGTGGCTACGATGAGGTGAAGCGATGCTACTCTCTGCTGGGAGCGCCCGAAGCTGCCGAACAGTTTTATTACGACGACGGACACGCCATTCCCAAGCCCAGCCAGGACAAGATGGTAAGCTTCTTCCGCAAGGCTCTCTTGGGCGATGTAAAAGGCGAGGTGAAGCCTTATACTTATTGGTGTAGTGATGACATGCGTTGTACCAAGGCAGGACAGGTAAACTTGGAATACAAGGATGCGCTCAGTTCCATGCAGGAGTGTGAGGCACAGATGGACAGGTTGGCTGCCCAGCGAAAGGCTTTTTGTTCGCAATCTGCCGACAAGGTGAAGGATGGCATTTTGAAGCTGTTGGGACTTCCTGGACTGAACGACCATTGGAATGCTATTGAGACTCGCCACGAATCGCAGCGCGACGTAGAGGAATATCGTTATCAGCTCGATTGCGAAGGTCAATATCCTGTTCCTGTTATCGTCAGGATTCCGTCGGTTGCCAATCAGCAGTCGAATGTTTGCATCCATCTTGCTGATGCAGGAAAGGCAAGTCTGCTGATAGAGACCGACCGTCGTGATGTGTTCTCCGACGGTACCATTCATGTCTACGCCGACCTGCGAGGTTTTGGTGAAACGAGCGATATCTTCGAGTATAACCTTTCAAAGTATTGGAATACTCAGTATCGTTCTACGGTTACAGCCTTGCATGCGGGGAAGCCTCTCATAGGGCAGCGTGTGCAAGACTTGCGCACCTTGCTCAACTTCTGTTCTGGCGATGCTAAGTTGAAGAATCGCAAGATAGTTGTTAAGGCCGACGGAATGAATGCTGTTGTCGTGATGCACGCTGCGGTGCTCGACGAACGATTGGCAGGTGCCACCCTCACTCGCACACTGAAGACCTGGCGCAATTACATTCAGCAACCTGTTCAGCATGACATGATGTCGAATGTCATCCCAGGCGTCTTGTGTTGCTACGATATTCCTGATTTGCTTTCGTTGGCTAAGGGTAGGGTGGTCATCGTAGACTGAAATCTTTAGTTTCTTTTGAAGGAACTTTGGTGTGTTGAGATGGCATACATGGTTTGTTAGATTTTGTAAGGTATATTTCTTTTATTTTCCAGTTGGCAGCTTTGTGCTGTTCAACTGGTTTTTTCTTTCTTTTACCATCAAACAGAAAAAAGTAAGGGATATATTTGGCAGTACACGAGTTTTGTGTTAATTTTGCAATATAAAAGTCAGTTGTATTGGACAAGGAAAAATGTTTTGAACGGTTTTACAGGGAGAATTATGAGCAATTCTTTCATTTTGCATATCGTTACCTCAACGATGAGGAAGCGTGCCGTGATATTGTGTCCAATGCCTTTGAGTATGCGTGGAGCAATTTTGAGCGCGAGGATGTACCTGATTGGAAACTCTTTCTCTTGTCGTATATCCGTCACAAATGTCTCGATTTTATTCGTCATCTACAGGTGCATAATCGCTTTGTAAAGGCACGCCTCAAGATGGATGAAGGCTCTTTAGATGCCGATTTGCTGGAACGTGAGGAACGTATAGCTCTGATAAGTCGTTATTTGGCGCAGTTACCCCCCCGTACTCGTCTTATCTTTCAGGAGTGTTTTATCCATGGGCGCAAATACAAGGAGGTGGGCGAGGAGCTCGATATAACCGACCATGCAGTGAAGAAACATATTATGAAAGCGCTGAAATTTCTGCGCGACAGCGTTAAAAAAAACAAATAATAATATCCAAAGAAAACTCAGAAACGTTATATTGACGGAATTACAAGAATGTATAAGTAACTTTATATATGTAGACAACAACATATGGAGACAGAAGATAAGAAAGATATGGTAAAAGAAATAGACGATGCGCTGCGATTCCTTGAGGAGGACGAGGCTCTGTCGGCTTCCGACATCGATTATATGATGGCGGATGCAGAGGCGCGTACTGTCGTTTCCGACTTGCTCGATTGTAAGCAGGCTGTCCGTATGGCTTCTTCTCGTCCGTTGTGTCCTCATGTGGATGACGAATGGAAACAGTTTGCTGCCACTCACACTTTAAGAGCCCCTCATTCTGTAGAGTCTGAAAGTTTTGTGAAGAGCAAGTATCCTCGTCGTGCAGTATGGATGGGCGCTGCAATAGGTGTTGCTGCTTCTCTACTTCTGTTGCTGGTCTTCTCGTGGTTCCATCATTCTGATGAAAACCAATATGTAGGAGGCAATCTTGTTTTTGAAGCCCAGGATTGTCCACAGGAAATCACCTTACAGTCTGGCGATGGCGATGCTATTGCTATTGATGAACATTTCAACGATCAGTCGAAATGTGTTTCTCTTGTTTCTGCCAATGAGAAGATGGCTCTCAGCTATCAAGATAGTAGTAGGAAGGGACAGATGGCAAAGCCTTCCGTGATTCAACTTCTTACCACTCCTATAGGGAAGGACTTTAAAGTTGTGCTCTCTGATGGTACACAGGTGTGGCTTAATGCCGACAGCCGTTTAGAGTATCCCTCGCGCTTCGATGGCAAGCAGCGTGTGGTGAAGTTGGATGGCGAGGCTTACTTTGCTGTTGCCAAGGACGCAGCACATCCTTTCATCGTTCAGACCGATAAAATGGAGACTCGCGTGCTGGGCACGAAGTTTAATGTGAGGGGATTTCAAGGCAAGGATACGCATATTACCCTTATCGAGGGTAGTGTGGTTGCCACCAATCGCAAGACGCATCAGCAAGTAAAGATGTTGCCTGGCGAGGAAGTGGTAGTTACGGCTGATGGCAAGACTCAGAAGAATTCCGTTGATATCGAAGGCTATGTGTATTGGCAAGAGGGCTTCTTCTACTTCGACAACCAGCCTCTTATCGACATTATGCAGAGTCTGGGGCGCTGGTATAATGTCAACATTGTTTTTGCCAACAAACAAGCCGAGAACTATCGTTTCCATTACCTTTGCGACCGCAAGGGTGGCATTGATCACGCCATTACTTTGCTCAATCGTATGCGCAAGCTTCACATAGTACGTAAAGGTGATACGGTGATAGTAAAATGAAAGGAATTTGCTTCTAAAAAGCAGTAAATATTATCAAAAATACACTTTTTGATTAAAAAATAAAACTTTTTAGTACCCTTTTGCACTTTTCAAACGATAATCTGTTAAAATACAATTTATATAAGACAACATTAACAGTTAGCAGTATGAAAAGAAAGGTAATGCTTATCGGTTTCTGCTTGACTTTGCTTGCCATGGGGCTGCCACAAGACGTGGGAGCGCAGGGTCATGGTAGAGTTATCAAGATGGAAATCAAGGAAGAGCGCTTGACAGATGCACTCAAGCACCTCGAAAAAGTGTCGGGTTATAAGATCCTTTTCTCTTATGACGACATGAAACGTTTCAAGGTGAGCAACAAGGTCATTAAGACTAACAACATCAGACATGCGCTGAACGTGCTCATCGCCTCTAATCCTATCGAATATCAGATTGATGGGCAGTATATCAATGTATTCCTTAAGGAAATGGTTAGTCGCACAGGAGTGGCTCAACAACGCACGCAGCAGGCGGATCGTGAAGTGGAATACAGCGGTCGTGTTGTAGATGCGACTCATCAGCCTGTCATTGGTGCCACAGTATTGGTGAAGGGAACAGGTAAGGGTGTTTCTACCGACGAGAACGGACATTTCTCTATAGCTATGCCTAAAGGCCTGCAGATAGTACTCCAGTTCTCGTATGTAGGTATGAAGACCACTACTCGCACGCTCAGCGGTTCACAAGATGAACGTGGCATGACTATTGTCATGGCAGAGTCGGCAACGCTCTCTGAGGTCGTTGTCAATGGTATCTATACGCGCAAGGCTGAGAGTTTTACGGGTTCTGCTACCACGGTAACGGGTAACGACCTACGTCGTGTGACCAACCAGAACGTGCTTCAGAGTTTGAAGAACCTCGACCCCACAGTGTATATCGCCGATAACCTTTCTGCTGGTTCCGACCCTAACTCTACGCCAACTATGTCGATGCGTGGAACCTCCAGTTTCCCCACAGAGACTACTTCGCTCAAGAGTACCTATCAGAATCAGCCCAATGAGCCTCTTTTCATTCTGGATGGTTTTGAGACGACTGCCGAGCGTGTGAAAGACCTCGATATGAATCGCGTGGAGAGTGTCACCATCTTGAAGGATGCTTCTGCCAAGGCACTCTATGGTAGCAAGGCTGCCAATGGTGTTGTTGTCATTGAGACCAAGCGTCTGGCAGGCACTGAGGCTCGTATTACCTATAATGGTAGTCTCGATCTCGAAATGCCCGACCTCTCAAGCTATGACATGACCAATGCTCTTGAGAAGTTGCAGGTGGAGAAGAATGAAGGCATCTACGATGTGAATTCAGCTTACTATGGTGGAAGTGGAAGTGCCACCCAGCAGCAGGAACTCACTGCCCTCTACAACCAACGCTATAAGTTGGCGCTCGAAGGACTGAATACCAATTGGATGGCTAAGCCTCTGCGCACAGGTGTAGGACAGAAGCATAACATCAATATTGAATTGGGTGATGCACGCAACTTACGCGGCGTGCTCAACTTCACCTACAACGATGTGGCGGGAGTCATGAAAGGTTCTAACCGCCGCAATATCTCTGGTGATGTAAGTCTTTCTTACCGCCGTAAGAACCTTCTTTTTAAGAATATCCTCAGCGTGATTTCCAATCATAGTTCCGACTCGCCTTATGGTTTATTTTCTGACTATGTGAAGATGAACCCCTATTGGCAGGCAGTCGACAGCAAGGGCAACGTGCTACGCTGGGCAGAAGTGAGCAATGGCAACGTGTCGAGTGGTGCCAATGCCATAGCCAATCCTCTCTATGATGCCACTATCGGTACCAGCCTCAAATCTACGTATCAGCAGTTTACTAACAACTTCTATGCAGAGTGGACTATCATTCCCGACCTGAAGACTACTCTACGTATCGGAGCCTCAGAGAAGCGCAACGATGTGGATGAGTATTATCCCACCAACCACTCTCGTTTTGCTACCTATACCAAGGGAACTTCACTGTGGAACCGCCGTGGTCTCTATGTGATGGAGAATGGTAAGCAGACGCAACTCAGTGGCGACTTCAATGTCAATTACAACCACTCCTTTGGCAAGCATCATGTGTTTGGCAATGCAGGCTACTTTGTTTCTGAAACCAAGTATCAGGCTTATCAGCATCGTGCTGAAGGCTTCGGCAACGAGTCGGCAGCCGATATCACTTTCGCACACCAGTATGCAGAGGGTACCACACCTACGGGCTATGCCTCCATCAACCGTGAGATGAGTTTCCTCTTGGCTGCTTCTTACGACTACGATAACCGTTACCTCGTCGATGTTACTGAGCGCGAGAGTGCTTCTTCGCTCTATGGTTCTGACAAGCGCTGGGCCAATAGTTGGTCTGTGGGCTTGGGATGGAATGTGCATAATGAACCTTTGCTCAAGAATGCCAAGTGGCTCCAGCTACTCAAGATACGTGGTAGTGTGGGTCTCACGGGTAACCAAAACTTTGCCACCAACGAGGCTATCGCTACCTATCGTTATTATACAGGTATGACCTACGAAGGTCTCACGGGTGCTTATCTCAACGCCATGCCTAACCCAGGTCTGATGTGGGAACAGAAGAAAGACTATAACGTGGGCTTCGACTTTCGTGCATTCGGCTTGTCACTCTCTTTCGACTATTATAGTGCCGACACCAAGAACATGCTTACCAGCGTAAGTATTCCTACCTCTACAGGATTTAGCACCGTGAAGGACAACTTAGGACTGGTTCGTAACCAGGGTGTCGAGATAAAGGCCAACTACACTCCTTGGCAGACTAAGGATGGCTTTGTTTCGGTTTATGGCTCTTTCGTTTACACCAAGAACCGCATCGTAAACCTCTCTGAGAGTATGCGCGACTACAACAATCGTATGCTTACGCTTGCCGAGAAAGAAAGTCAGACGGTTCCTGTGCTGATGTATCAAGACGGGTTGTCTATGAACACCATTTGGGCAGTTCCCTCTGCAGGCATTGACCCACAGACAGGTGAGGAAATCTATATCAAGAAGGATGGTACCTACACTTACACCTATGACTCTTCCGACATGGTGGCTGCTGGCGACGCTACGCCAAAGTATCGTGGTAACTTCGGTTTCAATGCCGAGTACAAGGGCATTGGTCTTACCGCCACTTGCACCTATTTGGCTGGTGGACAGATGTATAACTCTACTCTCGTAGACCGTGTGGAAGATGCCGACATGATCTACAACGTAGACCGACGAGTGCTGACAGGTCGCTGGCAGAAACCTGGCGACATTACCCAGTACAAGGGATACAGCTCCAAGACAGCGACACGTGCCACAACTCGTTTTGTGCAGAATCGCAACGAGCTTACACTCTCTTCTATCAGCGCTTACTACGAGTTCCCTAAGTTTATATACTCCAAACTCTACATGCAGCGTCTGCGTTTTGCCGTTTATCTCAACGACGTAGCCACCTTCTCTTCCATTAAGGTGGAGCGTGGTACCAGCTACCCATTCGCACGCTCTTTGTCATTTGCATTATCAGCAACATTCTAAATCATTCAGACAGATATGAAACTATATAAAGTATTAACAGTAGCATTGTTGGGAGGCTTGCTCACCACGAGCTGCAGCGACTGGTTTGACGTTACCTCCAGCAACGAGATTCGAGAGGACGACCATTACAGCAAGGACTCCGGATTCAAACAGACCTTGGTGGGCTGCTATTTGGCGATGAGCGAAGAGGCTCTCTATGGTATGAACCTGTCGTGGTACATGCCCGACCTTATGGCCAACCAGACACGTTCCTACGCCAACTACAGCACAAGTGCAGCGGCGGGTGAACTGCAGGCTCACAAGTACAACACCACCTACACAAAGCCATTGGTTGAGTCGGTGTGGACTTCTGCCTATAGTGTCATCGTCAATGCCAATGAGGCTTTACTCAAGATAGATGGTCGCAAGGACGCGATGGACGACATCAACTATCACGTCATCAAGGGAGAACTGTTGGCTGTTCGTGCCATGATGCACTTCCAGCTGTTGCGCCTCTATGGTTACGGCAACTGGGCAGAACGCAAGGCTGAACTCGATGCCAAGAAGACCATTCCTTATGTCACTACCGTCAACAAGAACATTACCGAGCAGGCTACAGGTGCCGAGATGTTTGCCCATCTCACCTCCGATCTTACAAATGCGCTCGATCTGCTGAAGGACTACGACCCTGTGTGTGGCACTCACGATGCAGCATTCTATGCCAATGTCAACGACGACGGATTCTATTCCACTCGCAACAATCGTCTCAATTATTATGCTGTCAAGGCTCTCTTGGCACAGGTGTATATGTGGGAAGGCAGCAGCGAGAGTCTTGCTAAGGCTCTTCCTATTTGCGAGGAGCTTATCGGAAAGTTGGCTGATGGCGTAAACATCCGTTTCGACAACAGCAACACCTTCTTGCTCACACTCTCTGACCCCGGTACTCTCAACAAGCAGAATGCCAGTTTGGTAAACGAGGCTCTTTTTGATGTAAGCATCAATAACCTCGACCAAAAGATGAGCAACTATATCAACCCCGTCTATGCGTCGACCGACTACAATGCCATCTATCTTACAGCAGATCAGATGACTGATATTTATGGCGCCGACGATGCTTCGCTCGACGTACGTGCTACGGTGCTGTTATCTCAGAATCTTAATGGCGACGACCAAGGATACGTTCCTGTCAAGCTCTATCAGAAAAACCTCGGAACTTACTATTCTGGCAAAGTTCCTGTAATTCGTCTGCCCGAGATCTACTACATGGCTGCTGAGTGTTATGCAGCCAAGGGAAATGCACAAAAAGCACTCGACTTGCTCAACGTGGTAAGAGAGAAGCGTGGTCTCTATGATGTACTCGTTCTTCCTGATGATGCTTCAGCACAGGTTCCCTTTGCCCAGCAGCAGATTGCTGCCGAGTATCGCAAGGAATTCCTTGGTGAGGGTGAAATCTTCTACTACTATAAGCGTACGGGTGCTGAAGCCATCCCTAATCACGAGAATATGACCGACGCCGACTACCTGTTGCCTTATCCGGATATGGAAACTTCGGCAGGTCGTGTACAATAACTCCAATAACAACCATCTAAAAACAGCATACAAGATGAAAAAGATATATAGCATATGGGCACTCGGTGCTCTTCTTGCGCTCTCTTCTTGCAGCAAGGACGACATCTCCACCTACAGCGAGCAGGAGGCTGGTGTGCGCTTCCTTGCCACCAAGTTGAGCAAGGCCGAGGACGAGTTGGGAGGTTCTGCCTATAGCCCTTCCGACCAGATACTTTATGAGAACTATTCGTTTATCGACAATCCCATGGACAATAGTCATGAGTACGATATTCCTGTGGCGTTGATAGGTATGACCTCAAAGGTTGATCGTAAAGTGGGCTGCGAGGTTCTCGAAACTTCTACAGCGCCAGAGGGCTCTTACGAGATTGTAGAGGCGGTTATTCCTGCTGGAGAGATGTATGGACACATTCGTGTGAAGGTTTTCAACAGCGAAGACCTCAACTCCAATACTTACGAACTCGACCTACGTATCATCGATAGTGAAGACCTTTCTGCTGGTCCTCAAGCTTATGTTAAGGCGCATTTCTCTTGGAACAGCCAGATACCTGAGCCTCCTCATAACAACTTGGTGCGCACATACAATATGCTCATCAAGGGATTGAGTAACTTTGTATCTACCAGCAAGGCTTGCTACAGTCCTAATGCCATGCGCGCCATCGTTGGAGCCACAGGTTGGGATGACTGGGATAGCTATGAGGTGCATGGAGCTAAGTATAACAATCCCACTTTGTACAAGAGTTACAAATACCTGCCTCGTTATACTTGGATTTTAGCCGACAATTCCTACAAGGGATATGCTGCCAAACTGAAAGATTGGCTCAAGGCTTATGAGGAGTCTCATGGCGAGCCTCTCCTCCATGATGCAGGCTCTTTGAAGGGCAAACCTGTTCAGGCACGTGAATTTTAACTCGTAAAACAGAAAAGACAATGAAGAAAAATCGTATATTTTCTATGCTCTTAGGAGCTGTAACTATCTTCTCGATGGCTTCTTGCTACGATGACGATAGCTCCTTAGCTTCAGGCAAGTTGCCCAGTGTCAGCATCACTACTGCCGATGACGCTTCTACTTTCTATGTGAGTTACCTCGACGAACTCAACATTACACCCACTGTCAATCGCGGTACAGAGGGCGATGATGAGGGACTTACCTATAAGTGGGAAATCACGGAGCAACCTAAGGACAATAATGCCAACTGGATAGAGATAGGTACTGATCGCGACCTCCACGCAGTGATGAACAATGATGTGTCTACACTGCCTTATTACTTGCGTTATACAGTTACCGACACCAAGAACGCTGGTCTGCAGTATACCAAACTTTGGAAAGTGGTTATCCAGAGTGCCTTCCTCGATGGTATTGTAGTCTCTGATACCAAGGATGGTTCTACATCCGACCTCAACCTCATCATGAGTCGTTACCTCACCACCAACTATGGCGACAAGGCTGATAAGGTGACTTACGGCATTATAGCCAAAGCCAAGGGTGAGCCCTTCGATAAGCTGATGACGAGCCTTACCTATAATTCACAGGGCAAACTCGTGTTTACGCATATCAATAATCTCTGGGCGGTGACTTCTGATGGCGATGCAGCTCTTTTCAATACCGAGAAATATGAGCAGACAGCCCGTCTGTCTGAGGGAGGTATCCTGACTTATCGTCCCGATGGTGTCAAGGCACTTGGCGTATTCTCTACCAATGGTCAGTTCATCTTCCTGAACACCAATAAGTATCTGTATTCCGTCAACTCTACCAATTCCAGCAACTTTGGCTGGTATGATGCTGCGGGTAGCCAGTACTCCATCAGCAATGGAGTTGTGATGACTGCCACCTCGGCAAGTGTTTATGATCAATGTGTGATGTGGTATGATGCCGAGCAAGGTAAGTTTATCTACGCCAATGGCGGCATCTCCGTTTCCTATGGAGATGATTTGGCTGCCAACGATTTCTTCGATCCTGCTGATGCGCCAGGTCTTACAGCCATTGCTGCCGGACAGACCACCGATGGTTCCATTCCTGCCTTTGTGATGAAGAATACTACTACGGGCAACTACAGCATCTATACCTTCGTGCGCCATGAGGAGGGTGAATATGAGTATGATGATGATTGGAACATCATTGGTACCATCAAGCCTGAGGTTCCTGCTTCAGCCCGTATGCGTTATGACATTCCCGAGGCTGGTAAGGCTCTCCTCGATCAGGCTGTGAGTGTGTTCTTTGCGGCCGATCAGTCTATCCTCTATGTGGCAACTCCTACAGGAATCTATGCCCTCAACTTTGCCGGCTCTTCAGTTGTCGTCAATACTGTGCCTGTGTTTACTCCTGCAGCTGGCGAAACCATAGCCAAGGCCAAACTCTACTGTCAGGGTGCCTATATGCAAGACTACAGCGCAGTGGGCAATGTCGATGAAGGTTACGTCGTTCCCGAGTTGCCACTCAATAAGAAGGCTGTCGTAGTAGCGACCCAGAGCGACACTTATGCAGGCAAGATTTCTGTTGTGCCTATGACGCAGATTGGTACAGGTAAGTTGGATGCATCTTCTGCACTTATCTATACTGGTTTTGGTAAGATTCTCGATTTCTGCACAACAGGCTATTAATTCAATACTCAATTACAACAACCACTACAATCAATAATGGACAAGAGAAAATTAGTAATACTTCCTATGATGGTGCTTTGCCTCGCAAGCTTTGCGGGTGCATGGCACCCTCATTTGCTTTTTTGGAAGAAGAAAAAGAAAGCTGCCGTCACCGATACGGTAGCCAAGAAAACAGAGTACGAGAAACTATTCAAAAAACAGCATAAGGTAGTCAAAGGATTCATTACCCTCCATCAGATGGATGGCAAGGTATACTTTGAGTTGCCTGTCACCCTCCTGGGCAAGGATATGCTCATTGGTTCTACTGTCACCAATGTTTCGGATAATGGCAATGCTATCGTCGGTTCTAAACCCCACGAGCCTTTGTTGGTTAAATTCACTCGCACCAAGACCCATGTGCAGTTGCGCGAAGTCAATACCGACTACGTCACCTCTGAGACTTCCATCGACAGTGCTTTGGTGAAGAGCCACACGGATGCGGTGCTTTCTAATACCAAGATAGCAGCTTGGAACAAAGACTCCTCGGCTGTGGTCTTCGATATGACTCCTTTCTTCGTAAGCGACAACAAGAGGATGTCACCATTCGATGAAAACTCTGTCTATGCGTCGAGTTATAATCGCAGTGAGAGCTATAAGAGCGAAAATTCCTATCTTGTCGATGTGAAGGCTTTCTCCGACAACATCTCAGTAAAGAGTTCGTTGTCATACACCTTCTCGCTCACCTCTCGAGGTGGAAAGAAACTCATCACCGACCAACCCTTCACGGCAGAGCTCACACGTAGCATCATGCTCCTCAAGGAGAAACCCTATCGCCCTCGTATGGCAGACTATCGCATGGGCTTCTTTACCACGGCTCAGCAGCAAATGTTGCCATCGCCAGCTTCATCGAAGCCCATCTTCTATACCAATCGCTGGGACCTTCAGCCGAAAGACTCTGCTGCTTATATGCGAGGTGAAGTAGTTGACGTAGCTAAACCCGTTGTCTTCTATGTTGACAACACCTTCCCCGACCGCTGGAAGCCTTACATCCGTGAGGCTGTCAACATGTGGTCGCAAGTGTTTGAGGAAGAATGTCGTCTTCGTGGAGCCGTGGTAGCTAAGGATTTCCCTACAGATGATCCTGAGTTCGACCCCGATAACATTAAGTACAATTGTATTCGCTATGCTCCTATTAGCATTCGCAATGCCATGGGACCATCGTGGGTAGACCCTCGTAGCGGTGAGATTCTTATGGCTTCTGTCTATGTATATCATGACTTTATCAAGCTTGTCAACAACTGGCTCTTTGTTCAGACGGCAGCTGCTGATAAACGTGTGCGTACCAACAACATGCCTGAAGAGGTGATGGGCGATGCCATCCGCTATGTATTGGGCCATGAGGTAGGCCACTGCCTGGGCATGATGCACAATATGGGTGCTTCTAACAACGTGCCAGTAGAGAAGCTCCGCGACCCTGCCTATACCCAGAAGTATGGCACCACTCCCAGTATAATGGACTATGCCCGCTTCAACTATGTGGCGCAGCCTGGCGACTATGAGCGCGGTGTTCGCATGACACCTCCTCGTTTTGGTGTCTACGACCGTTATGCCATTAAGTGGGCTTATTCGCCCATTCTCGATAAGACCCTCAAGGAAGAAACAGCTTACATGAGCCAATGGATAACCGACTCATTGCGCAAAAGTCCCGTCTTCCGCTATGGCAAACAGCAGTTTGGAATGCCTTTTGGCGACCCTCGTTCCATGAATGAAGACTTGGGTGATGATGCTGTCAAGGCTACTCGTTATGGAGTGAAGAACCTCAAGTACATCATGGCGCACATGGATCAGTGGCTCCATGGTAAGGATACGGATATGAGCTATCGTGCCTCTCTTATCGATAATATCGTACAGCAATATGCGCTTTACACCATCCACGTAGCCAGCAATGTCAGCGGCTATTATCTCAACGAGGTGAAGGATGGAGACGGACAGGTGCGCCTGCGTGGACTCGATAAGGCTCGTCAGAAAGAAGCGCTCAACTACCTCTTCACGCTTTATAGTGATCTTGACTGGATGGACAACAAAGCCTTGTTGGGCAAGATAGCCCTCAGTGGTTCGCCTAAGACTACGATTCGACAGTTTGTACGTGGTTTTATTCTTAGTGCTCCTGTCCTCGTGTCGTGCTATAATAGTATTGATGCGAAGAGTCTGCAGCCTGATGAGGCTACTCGCATGGTCTACAACTTCGTTTGGAAACCTACTCTCGCTGCACGTAAGCTCACTGACTCGCAGAAAGCCCTCCAGAAGGCTTATGTCTTCAATCTCTTGGGCAATAGTGGTTTCACGATACCTAAGGCTCTCGCGTCTCAAAGTCTCACCTCTGTACAGCAGCATGCCATCCACTTCGATCGTCTCTGCTCTTGTGAGGAGATGCCACAGTTGCAGCTTCCTCAATTGCGCGACGAGGCTACTCGTCCTGTAGGTGGCTTCGAGCAAGTCCCTCGTGAGATGTTCTCCAGCACACCTTCGCTCACTCCTGCCGATATGTTTGCCACTCTGCAGCAGGTGCGTAGTCTCTTAAAGAGCCATCGCAGCAGTGGTAGCTCGTCCGATCGTGCTCATTACGAGTACTTGTTGCGCATCATCGATTCTTGTGTCAAGTAATAAATGAGGAGGAACAACTTATGAAGACAAGACACATTCTTTATCTTTTGCTGGCAGTCCTGCTGCTGCAGGCGCCAGCTTATGCCAAGCGTCACAAGAAGACGAAGAAGGCTACTGCAGCTTTGGCTGCCGACTCAGCAAAGTCACAGTCAAGCATTTATCCCAAGGTGTTTAAGAAGAAAGGACAGCTCACGCAGGCTGTCCATCAAGACCTCTCTCTCTTTCTGTATGGCAGCAAGGTGTATATGGAGATTCCTGTGAGCAACTTCGGCAAGGAGTATCTCATCTCATCTACCATAGCTAAGTCTAACATTCCAATGCTTGTAGGCAGTCATGCCAATGGGCAGACCATGTTTGTGGCCGACCGAGCTGATACGCTCATCACCTTCAGTCGTCCTAAGCCCAACTATCGTATTGCTGCTGGCGATACTACAGTGGCTCATGCCTTCGCCTTGGCGGGTAGGGGAGGTGTGTTTCGCACAGCTCCTATAGCAGCTTGGAAGAAAGATTCCACTGCTGTCCTTGTGGAGGTCACTGCTATGTTGAATGCTTCCAGCAAGGATATCCTCAATCTGAAGGGCGCTTCTTACGAGTTGGGTACATCCATCATCGGATGTGCTGTCAAGAGCAGTCTTTCCTATTGGGATACCGTGCAGGCTTACCCACGTTGCGTCTGTGTGGTGCAACAGGTTAATGGAAAATTATCATTGGGTGGTTCGCTCATCGGCGAACTGGCTGAGAAGCCTACGCTTCAGGCCACGTTACAAACTCAGATTACGCTTCTCCCCGATGCAGGTAAGCGTATGCTGCCCCGTGAGGCCAATGCGCATATAGGTACTCGTTACGTCAAGTACAAAGACTTTCGCAATCTCGAAGACACCAAGACGGGTTATTATGCCACCCGTCGCAACTGGCATCCTGGCGATACGATTACCTATTATGTAGATAGTCTGCTCACTCCTTCTTGGCAAGCTGCTATTCGCCGCGCTGCTGAGGGATGGAACGATGCTTTCTGTAAGGCTGGGCTTGGACGTCCCATCCAGTTGGTGTCATTTCCACAGGACTCTACCTTTAGTGCTTCCGATCCATTGCTCAATGTTATCTCGTTGGCCAATAATAGTAGCCAGTTTGTAGGATTCAATATTCCCATCGACCCTCGCACAGGCGAGATTCTCAGTGCTCACATCCTGGTGCCTCGCAGTTTGGCAGACGATGTGTTGCGTAATGGTGTCTGCAAGATGGCAGAGGTAGATGAGCGTTATCGTCATTATCAGCTTCCCGACGACTTGATATGCGAGGTCTTACAGGCCAAGATGCTCTCAGCCTTTGGTTATAGTTTGGGTCTATCGGCTAATCTGGCAGGTAGTGCTGCTTACTCCATCGAGCAGCTGCGTTCGCCTGAGTTCACTCAGAAGAATGGCATCACAGCTTCTGTTATGGATGGACAGATATACAATTATGTCACCCTTCCTGGCGACAGAGAGAAAGGTGTGGTGCTCACCTTCGACCGTCCTGGTGTGTGCGACGACTTTGTTATCAAGTATCTCTACACCCCTGATGTGAGCGAGTCTACTCTCCTGGCATGGGTGAAGAGCCATGAGGGCGACCCTCGCTACTTCTGTGGCAAACGCAGTATGCGTTTTGCTACCGACCCTCGCTGTCAGACCTTTGATATGAGCAACGACCCCTTCCAGGCAGCTCGCCACATGCTACAACACTACAAGTATTTAGCTAAGCACGCTCCAGAGTGGCTGCCTTACGATGAGATGTCAGATGTAGACCGTATGCTTTTCCCAGAGTTTGTCATCAATGACTATTTCAGTCTTCTGCAGACGCTTACACCCTATATTGGTGGTGTATATCAGAACGAGTATCTTGATGGTTCTCAAGTCCCTGTTACTCGGTCGGTACCCAAGTCTCTGCAGCGTAAGGCTGTCAAGCAGTTGCTCTATGAATTCACCGATGTATCGTGGCTTGACTCCAATCCTGCCTTCTTCCAGACGGCAGGTCCTTCGGGTGATGTGGGTGGATGGGTGCGTCGTAAGGAGTTCACTATGCAGTTGCCTATGGTCTATCGTCTGCCCTATATGGATATGAGTATAGACCATTCCGACGACCCTTACACACAGGGTCAACTCATCGATGATGTGGCTAAATATTGTTTCCGTTCTGTACGAGCTGGTAAGCGTCCTACTTCTGCCGAGATTTACGGCATGTATGCTTTTGTGTCTTATCTCACGGCAAGTAGTGATGTGCTGTCAGAGATGTCGAAAGCAAAGCTCAAGGGAGCAGCTTCTTTGTGGTCTGTTAATGGTGCTGAGCCTGCTCATTCGGGAGTAGAACCTGCCAGTGAGATACAGTATTATCATCGCACAGACTTAGGTCCCATCGTCCTTCAGAAGCTCAAGGAGATACGTCCATTACTCGTTAGGGCCAAGTCTTTGGCTGCAACGACCTACGACAAGAATAAGGTGCAATTTGCCATCCTTACTGCTGATAGGACCCTGAAAGTTGATTAGCGTATAGCATAAGAAAACCCAATAGAATGGAATACTTCAACCTTCCATTCTATTGGGTTTCTTTTTTTTATCTCTTCACCACTTGTTTTAACCGATTATTTTGTATCTTTGCAGCTGCAAGGATGCAGACGCATTACTTCATCCTGGCGAGGCAACAACTCGTCTGTCATTAATATCTACAACAATATCAATATCAAGAAAATGTCAATCCGTATCTATTCTTGCAAGATCATATCTCTTGCCGTTCTTCTCTTCGCTCAGGCTGCGTATATCACCGCCCAGAACAAGAAGTCGCCACTCCCCACACGCGAGAATTATGAGTGGCAGGGTGAGCTACCCATATACGTGGAGCAACTCAAAAAAGAACTCACCTATCCCTTGGCGTGGGGGAATAGTCCTATCAAGAATTTCAAAAAATGGAAGAAGGTCGCTCGTGAGAAAGTTCTCGAGTGCATGATGACACCACCTCGCAGAGCTGAATCTTGGGATATGCAGGTACTCGCCGAAGAGCAGCGTGAAGGCTATAAAGCTCAGAAAATCAGTTTTCGCATCAATGCCTATACTCGTATCACCGCCTATCTGCTCATCCCTGATGGCAAAGGTCCTTTCCCTACCATCAATGCGCTACACGATCATGGTGCACACCTCTTTATCGGTAAGGAGAAGATGATACGCCCTTTTGCTGTCAGTCAGGAGGTTATTGACGATGCCGATGCTTGGGCTCGAAAGCTTTACGATGGACAGTATGTTGGCGATTATCTGGCTCGTCATGGCTATGTGGTCTTCTCCGCTGATGCTCCTCTTTGGGGAGAGCGCAGTAGGAAGGAAGGAATAGACCGCAATAAGTACGACATCATTGCAGGCAATATGATGATGCTTGGCAGAGACCTCTCTGCTTTTATGACCTACGATGATATGGCAGCCACCGACTTCCTCACTACGCTTCCCTTTGTCGATAAGAATAGGATTGGTAGCGTAGGTTGTTCTATGGGTGCTTATCGCTCTTGGATGCTTGCAGCCCTGTCGCCTCATATCAAGGTGAGTGCCAACATCTGCTGGATGATAACCACCGATGCACAACTCACCCGTCAGTATGGGCGTAAGGAGAATGGTGGATTTGCCAATTGTATTCCCGCTCTTCGCCAGTATCTCGACTATCCGCATATCGCCTCGCTCATCTGTCCTCGTCCCGCCCTTTTTATCAGCGGTACTAAAGATCATCTTTTTCCTGTGCCTGGTGTTGAGCAGGCTTTTGCCGAGATGCATGATGTGTGGAAAAGCCAGAACGTAGACCATCTTCTCGACACCGAGTTGTGGGATGTGCCACACTCTTGTGGTCTCGAGATACAGCAAAAGATACTTGATTTTATGAATAAAAACCTGTGATGCTTTTTTCAGAGTACTAAGCTCATACTGATGCCACCACCGCCTTCTGCAACAAAAGGAACGGGAACGATAGCAGTCTGCTTGGCACATTTTGACTTGCTGAACACCTTGGGATACAGCCAGTATCCCACTTTGGTGCTCAGTACTCCGATGCAGGCTCCTGCCAACACATCGTTGATATAATGTTTATCATTGTAGATGCGCAGATAGCCTGTGGCTGCTGCCATCGCATAGCCTGCATAGCCTATCCAGGGCGATACATCTTTGTATTCCTGGTACAAGATTTCAGCTCCCATAAATGCTCTCGCCGTATGTCCTGATGGGAACGAACGTCGGTCGCTGCCGTCGGGACGTGTTTCGTGAACGACTAATTTTGTGCCATAGGTAAGAGCCGACATCGTGGCAAAAGATAGAGCCATGATACCTATGCGCTCTTTGGGGGTGTGTTTGCTCTTGACGCCCGCAAAGCGAAGTCCCCATACTGTTGCAATGGGGGCAAACTGCAGAAATTCGTCCACATGTGTGCGATGCTTTCCCTCTGCCGACAGTGCTTTCTGTATATTTCTTTTCTGATGGGCAAACCAACCATGATCTTGTATATATAGGGCCGCCACGCCTGTCAGGACCACAGGTATCACTACAGTTTGAGCCTTGAGCTTGTGAGCATTACATGCGGGCATACTATCAGCTGATACCACGTTTATAGAGTCTTGAGCCAGGAGACTTACCTTACAGCAAGTTATGCAAATACAAAGAAGAAGTGTGCGTAAGAGTAATCCCTCGCAGCGTATGGATAGATGAGTGTAAAGCATGAATTCAGAATGTGTAAAAGCTTTTTTTGACTGCAAAAGTACGAAAACATTTTGATAATCAAGAACTTTTTGCTAACTTTGCACCCGAATTTCGGCAACATCGTACACCTGTCGCAACTCTTATACAGGTCAGTACCTCTTGCCGCAAGCGTTTTCAGAAGGATATTGCACCCTATTTTCATGGCTGGGAGGGTGAATTCGGCTTTCTGTATGTGAATCATGAAATATAAGGTAAAAAGACATTGAAAACATTTTTAGAATTAGGTGTCAGCGAAGAGATTCGCCGCGCCATTGAGGAGCTGGGATTTGAGAATCCTATGCCCGTACAAGAAGAAGTAATCCCCTATCTTTTAGGCAACAAAAACGACGTTATCGCCCTGGCACAGACGGGTACAGGTAAGACGGCATCTTATGGTATTCCTGTCATTCAGAAGATTGATGCTCAGAACAAGCAGACACAGGCCATTGTTCTGAGTCCTACCCGTGAACTTTGTCTCCAGATTGCCGATGATCTCAATAGCTTTGCTAAGTATATAGATGGTCTTCATATCGCTGCCGTCTATGGTGGTACCGACATCGGTAGTCAGATTCGTACACTCAAGCATGGTGTACAGATTATTGTGGCTACCCCAGGTCGACTTCTCGACCTCATCAATCGTGGCGTGGCACAGCTTGAGCACGTCAACAATGTAGTGCTCGACGAAGCTGATGAAATGCTCAATATGGGCTTCTCTGAGAGCATCAATGCCATCTTTGAGAACGTGCCAGAGGATAGAAACACCCTTCTTTTCTCTGCCACGATGAGCAAGGATATAGAGAAGATTGCCCTCAATTATCTCCACGACCACAAGGAGATTGTCGTTGGATCACGTAATGAGGGTGCCGAGCACGTCAACCACATCTACTATCTCGTCAATGCCAAGGACAAGTATCTTGCTCTGAAGCGTGTTGTTGACTTTTATCCACGCATCTTTGCTATCATCTTCTGTCGCACCAAGTTGGAGACTCAAGACATTGCCGACAAACTCATCAAGGATGGTTACAATGCTGAGGCTCTTCATGGTGACTTGAGTCAGCAGCAGCGCGACCTCACCATGCAGAAGTTCCGCAACCATACTGTGCAGTTCTTGGTAGCCACCGATGTGGCTGCCCGTGGTCTCGATGTTGATGACCTGACTCATGTCATCAACTATGGCCTTCCCGACGATGTAGCCAGCTACACCCATCGTAGTGGTCGTACAGGTCGTGCTGGCAAGAAGGGAACCTCTATCTCTATCATCCACACTCGTGAGAAGTTTAAGGTGCGCCAGATAGAGAAGCAGATCGGCAAGGATTTTGTCGATGGTGTTCTTCCTACTCCTGAGGAGATTTGCAAGAAACAGCTCTTCAAGACCATGGACGACATCATGAAGACCGATGTCGATGAGGATCAGATAGCACCCTACATGGCTGAAATCAACCGCCAGTTCGATTATATCGACAAGGAGGACATCATCAAGAAGATGGTTACCATCACCTTTGGCAAGTTCCTCGACTATTATAAGAACGCCCCAGAGATAGTGAAGCCCGAGACAGGTCGTGGCAGCCGTAGCAGTGAAGGTCGTGGCAGTAAGGAGAGTCATGGCAAGGTATCGGGTGGCCGTCGTAAGCATGAGGCTGAGGCTGGATTCAAGCGTCTCTTCATCAACTTAGGTAAGGCCGACGGCTTCTATCCTGGCGAGATTATGCAGTATCTCAACAAACATGTGAAGGGTCGTCAGGAGGTAGGACATATCGACTTGCTCTCTAAGTTTGCCTACATCGAGGTTCCCGAGGAGGATGCCAAGCGTGTGATGAAAGCTCTTAATGGTACAGAGTACAAGGGCCGCACCGTTCGTTGCAACGATGCCGACGAAGAGGGTCATGGACGTAGTGCCCGTGGCAGTCGTAGCGAGAGCCGCAAGGGCAGCGAGAGCAGAGGCAAGGGGAAAGGCAGTCGTGCAGAAAGTCGTAGCCGTAAGCCTCGCAGAGAAGAGGAGACGGGCGACTGGCGTCAGTTCTTCCAGCACAACGACAATGTGAAGTTTAAGGGCGAGGAACCCAACTTCGAGGAAGAGGGTTGGGCTCGTCGTCGTCCTAAGAAAAAGAAGTAAAGAAATTACTAAGATAAAAGCCAATATCAAGCAGAGTGTTTGTTCTCATGCTTGGTATTGGCTTTGTTGATGTATGGTAAGATACTAATTAGGACGGGATGTCTTAATTACAGCCCCAAAAAATGAACATACTTTCAAGTGCCAACGCAAGTACTTGCGTTGGCTGTTGAAAGTACTTGCGATGGCCATCGCAAGTATCTTCATTTTTTGGGGCATATTTTTGCTTTGTGGTTTACAAGTTGAAAAATAATCTAATTTTATGTTATTCCGCCAACTGAGGAAATAATATTCCGCCAACTGAGGAAATAATAATACGCCAACTGAGGAAACAAAAATGCGCCAACTGAGGAAATTTAAAAATAATATTGTATCTTTGCACTTGTAAATCAGATTTTGCTTATCGACGTAAAGATGGTGTTTACGTTGTTCCTATAGGATGCTTGAGAGATTAAATGTTAACAAAATGAGTCGTAAAGAATATAGTTTTATAATCATTCATGTAAATAGATAAGGTATGACAGGAAAGATAGGAAGAAAGAAGGTGTTGAAGTTTCGCGACTTCCCAGCACGTTACCATGAAGTATTTTTTAAAAAAATGTTATAGCTATGATAATTCCGTTTATAGCAGTATTGGCATCAGTTTGATGTACTACATTCGGCAGAGAAAGGCAGAGAAAGAGATGGATGAGATAGTAAGTTCCCTTCCTTCTGTTAATAAAGAACATTCATCATTGGGCGCAAGGGACTTGTGCTTGGATTTGCTTCGACAGTTGAATTGTGAGGTGGAGTTTGAGGGTGATGATATATACTTCACCTATCAGAATGAAAATTTTATGATAGAGGCTTCGAATGAGTGCCATTTTATTGTCGTTTGGGACCTTTGTTGGTATATGAAAAGTTTGGAAAATCAAGAGGAGGTTGAACTGGTGAAAGAAGCAGTCAATCGTGTAAACAGTATAAGCAGTAATATAGTCCTCTATTATGAGGATAAAGAAGCTAATACTTTGAATGTAGCATCCAAGTCTTATCATTTGTTAATACCAGATATTCCAAATTCCAAGGCTTATTTGTCTGCAATCTTTTCAAATTTCTTTGAGACAAAACAATCCTAATTACAGCCCCAAAATATGAACATACTTTTAAGTGCCATCGCAAGTATCTTCATTTTTTGGGGCATATTTTTGCTTATTGTAAGATTGCAGATTGAGGTGGTCGTTTTCTCGAAAGTGTAAGAAACGTTAAAAGTATAAGGAATGAAGAAAAATCTTTACTTTTCTTCTTGTTATTGTTATTATTTTCTCTTACTTTTGAACAACAAATCAAAATAATTACAAACTAATAACTAAAATCATGAAAAGTCTCAACAGGATTTTTATCGCAGTAGTAGCTGTTTTGCTATGCGTAGGGTGTACTCAAGATGGTACAAGTGATAACGCATCACAAGTTTCTAATCAGCAAGTTAGTCTCTCCTTTTTTGAGACTTCTCTGCAACCTCTTCAGGAGAAACAGGCCCTTACTCGTGCGGATGAAAGTGGAACGGCATTGAAGAATAGTCCCTTTACCTATTTAAATATAGCTCTGATTCCCGTTAACGGACAAGGTAAAACAATTATCTTACAGCAATCGAAGAGTGAGGTGGCAGAAAATTTCGGACATGTAAAGCTCTCGGTTCCTATTGGCGAGTATCATTTGGTGGCTGTTGCCAGTAAAAATGCACAGGTGCAGATTAACTCTTTGACTGAGATTATCTTCCCCGACAAGGTGACGGACATGGGTTATATGAATATGAAGATTGATGTGAAGTCGGGAAATAACTCTTATAGTTGTGCATTGAAGCGTGCTGTAGCCAAGTTTATGATTACCGACACAGGAAATCGTTCGGCAGATATAACGAGTTTGATTTTCCATCTTTCTGGAAATTGTAGTAATAAACTGAATCCTACTACAGGATTGGCTGCTGATATCAGTGATGTGAACCCAGTGGTAGCTGCTGGCAGCAGTAATAGGTATGTTGCTTTTGTATTTCTGAGCAGCGCGGAGGAGAAGAATATCCATGTAAGTGTGGAATTGAAGGATGCTGCAGGCACCACTCTAAAGACGCTCAACTTTGAGAATGTCCACATGAAAACGAATTATGTGACAGAATATAAGGGTGCTTTATACGACTTGTCTGGTATGGCTGATTTCACCTTCTCGGATGGTGATTTTATAGATTCGGGTACAGGCAAGACTTTTGGGGAATAAGCTTTTCTGCATCGAAAAGCAGAAAGGGCAGTTGCTAAATCATTAGCAACTGCCCTTTCTCGTTATGGTCTATAGGGAATTTGACCTAATTGACGTATAGACGATTTCCTACTGATAGATGAGTGTGACGAGGTGGTCGTCAGAGAAAAGCTCTCGTGCCACGTCCTGTATCTGCTGAGATGTGATGGCGCCTATCTGCTCGTAGAGGTGAGGAATGCTTTTCTGCCAACCATCGTGCAGGTAGCTCTTGCCGAAGTCGAGGGCAAAGTTCTCTCGGTTGTCGCAGGCCACACCTATCTGCCCTTTGATCTGCTTCTTGGCAGCTCTCAGCTGTGTAGGGGTGAGCGGATGGACAACAAATTGCTGGAGAACCTTTCTTACGAGATTGCGACAACGCTGCACATCGTGGGCATCGCAGCCGAAGTAGATGCTCCAGTAGCCGAGGTCGCTGTAGGCGGTGAGGTTGCTCTCTACGGTGTATACGAGGCCATGGTGCTCGCGTAGAGCGAGGTTGAGCTTGGCGTTCATGCCTGGTCCTCCTAAGATGTTGTTGAGGAGATAGAGGGGCATGCGTCGTGGGTCGTGTACATCGTAGGCTCGTGCTCCTATCATGACGTGTGACTGGTGGGTGTGCTTGTCGACGATATGGACTCCTGTGGCAGAACCTTCAGGGATGATAGGCTGTGCCTGTGGAGTGCTTGCTTCCTGGTCGGGAGCAATAGTGTCCTGTGCTTTCTGAAGGAGACGCACGAGTTTGGTAAAGGAAATGTCGCCATAAGCAAAGAAGATGGCGTTAGAGGGGCGATAATGCTGCTGGGTGAAGCGTAGAGCATCGGCAGTGGTAAAGCGTCGTACCTGAGAAGCATTACCTAAGATGCTGTGTCCTAAGGGGTGTCCCTTGAAGAGTAGGTTTTCAAATTCGTCGTAGATAAGCTCTGTGGGGCTATCGTTGTAGCTCTCTATCTCGTCGCAGATGACTTCTACCTCTTTGTCTATCTCGGCCTGTGGATACACAGAGTGGAAGACCATATCGCTGAGGAGGTCGACAGCTCTTGCTACGTGCTCATGAAGGATGGCAGCATAGTATACGGTACTCTCCTTGGTGGTATAGGCCTGGAGGTCGCCACCTACACTCTCCAGGTTGTTGAGGATGTGCCAAGCGCGGCGTCGAGCGGTTCCTTTGAAGGTGACATGCTCGCAGAAGTGGGCAAGACCTTCCTCTCCGGGCAACTCGTTGCGTGAGCCTGCCTGGATTTGATATCCACAGTATACAACGGGGCTTGCTGATGGTAAGTGTATGATGCGAAGCCCGTTGGGTAAAGTAAGCGTATTGTAGTTCATGGCTGCAAAGGTAGTAAAAAAATGTTTAATATTAGCCAATTGGTTTGGGTTTGTCAATGGAATTGTGTAATTTTGAATTTGTAATAATTTTAAATATATCAGTTATGGTGACAGAAATAAAGAATGGTATTTATTATGTGGGTGTGAACGATAGAAACAAGCATCGTTTTGAGGGGCTATGGCCTTTACCCAATGGTGTGAGTTACAACTCGTATATCATTGCCGACGAGAAGGTGACTCTTGTCGACACCGTGGAGGTAGATTTCTTTACCCAGTTCTTGGAGAATATCAAGGAGGTGATAGGCGACAGAGAGATAGACTATTTGGTGATCAATCATATGGAGCCAGATCATAGTGGTTCGATAGCTTTGATCAAGAAGTATTATCCCAATGTGAAGATTGTGGGTAACAAGAAGACCTTAGGTATGTTGGAGGGCTTCTATGGTGTGACTGATGACGTGGTGGAGGTCAAGAATGGTGAGACCCTCTCAACGGGAAGTCATGAACTGAGCTTTGTGCTGATTCCGATGGTACACTGGCCTGAGACCATGGTGACGCTGGATGCAGAGAACAAGGTTCTCTTTGCTGGCGATGCCTTTGGATGTTTCGGAGCACTGAATGGTGGCGTGATAGACGAAGATATTAACTGCGATGAATTCTGGTTGGAGATGGTGCGCTACTATTCGAATATTGTGGGTAAATATGGTGTACCTGTGCAGAATGCGCTGAAGAAGTTGGCTGGCGTAGAACTCGATTACATCTGTTCTACACATGGTCCAGTGTGGCATACTCACATAGCTAAGGTGATGGACTTATACGACAAGATGTCGAAGTATGAGACCGAACCGGGCTTGGTCATCTGTTATGGCACCATGTATGGCAATACAGAGCGTATGGCTGAGATCATTGCGGGTGCAGCAAGTCGTGCTGGTGTGAAAAATATTGTGATGTACAATATCTCTAAGACACATCATAGTTATATTCTCCGCGATATATTCCGCTATAAGGGCTTAATAGTTGGTGCTCCTACCTATAATGCAGGTCTGTATCATGAAATGGAGGTGCTACTCTCTGAGTTATCCAACAAGGATATCAAGAACCATTTGTTAGGCTGGTATGGATCACACTGTTGGGCCAGCAAAGCAGTGGCGAAGATAAAGGAGTGGAACGATACCAAACTTCACTTCGAAGCTGTTGGTGAGCCTGTAGACATGAAACAAGCCATTACTCCAGAGGTGAAAGCGCAGTGCGAAGCTCTTGGCAAGGCAATGGCTGAGGCTTTAGCTGTTTAGATGAGATAGAGGATAGATTCGTTGCCCTCGTTGAATAGAAGGTCGAGGATGCTCAGGTTGGGCTGGAAGCCATGCTTGTGCTCGTAGACCTGATAGTATCGACGGGGCACGAAGTCTTCGTCGGGAAGCGGATGCTTGGGACGTATGGCATCTCTGTAGTCGACGAGGTCGGCACTCATGGTGTCGCGAGAGATGTAATGCTCGGTGAGGCTGAGGGTGGGGCGTATGTCGAGAAGCTCAATCATCTTGTGGGTTATCTCGAGGTTGAAATCGAAGAGAAACTCATACTTTTTCTCGTAGAATGGGCGTATGTCGTCTTGATAGTATGGAAAGAAGGGACTCTCTCCGTAGGCTGATGCTAAGGCGTTCCAATGCACATGACGCCAGTTGGCGTGGTCGGAGATACGAATATCCTTCATCAGCATCGATGTATCGTGTGTGGTAGGGATAGTGAGAGCCTGCAAACCATTGGCGGTGGCTATAATCATACGGTTGCGATAGGTTTGCTTGACAAAGTTTTCGTGACGCTCTATGAGGCTTGCCTCACTGCGCTGTAGTTTTTGGTACCACTGTATGGGTCCGAAATAGGTGGAGGATAAGAGTGAACGCAATGTTTTTTCTTTTTATTGTTGCTAAAGTTTCGTATGTGTGGAAGTTAGAGTCCAATAGGATATCGCTAAAAAAGATAGCAAAAAGCTATTGGCTATAAAAATGATAACGTCTTTAACTTCAGAACACTCGAAAGTTTAGATATTATACGATTCTTTTTCTCAGAATATCTTATGAGCTTTGCCTATCATCTGGTGTTTGTGGACAAGCTGAGGACCTCGCTGAGTGTGGACGAGGTAGAAGCGACAATCTGGACATCCACAACGCTTGCAACAGATAGTAGGGATGACGTAGCGTGTGGTGTCGAGGGTGATAGTATCGCCAGGGAGCTGCTCGATACGACCGATGAAATGTGCTTGTGTGATGGGGACACCACGGCGAGCAATGGTGTCGGTGAAGACGACAAGGTCTCCACGTGAGAAGCTATCGCAATATACCCTGTTCACTATCACTCGGGAACCAGACTTGAGGTGGGGCGGAAGCCCTCCTGTAGGAACCGAGAAGATAGTGAGGACGTAGGTGTGGACTGCCCATACAAGGAGCAGTGCCAGCACCAGCGTGATGAGGTATTTGACGGCTACTTTCACTAAAATGTTGCTATATAGTTACTTGATGTTGTCGACAAAGCGGAAGAGGCGATTCCAACGAATGCCAGAGAAGCCAGGATGGTCGGGACTATGACTCCACCAAATGAAGATAGGCTTGCCCACGATGTGGTCTTCAGGTACGAAGCCCCAGTAGCGTGAGTCGGCAGAGTTGTGACGATTATCGCCCATCATCCAGTAATAGTCGAGACGGAAGGTATAGCTCTTGGCTGGCTTGCCGTTGATAAGGATGCGTCCTGCGTTGTCTACCTTTAAGTCGTTACCCTCGTATACCTTGATACAACGCTCGTAGATGGGCAGGTTGTCGAGGTTGAGGGCGATGGTCTTACCTTTCTGAGGAATCCAGATAGGACCATAGTTGTCGCGCGTCCAATGGGTGTTGGAGTTGATGGGGTAGAGGTCACCATAGGTGGCATCGGTATTGATGCGAATGTCCTGCACGAGAGCCTTGTTAGCCTTGAGAGCGAGATACGCCTTATGGGTAAGTGGGATGACGCCGCTCTGGTTATAGGTGAGGAGGTCTTCGTTGGTTATACCCAACTGGTCGGCGAGGTCGATAGGGAATTCGCCAAGCAGTTTCATCTTATAGGTGTATTGCACGTTTTCAGGCTCCTTGTTGGGACGTCCGTCGAGATAGATGATACGATTCTTAATCTGTAGTGTCTGTCCAGGTAATCCTACGCAGCGTTTTACGTAGTTCTCGCGTCGGTCGGTGGGACGACTGATGATGTCGCCATATTCATTTGGCATGTTCTGAATATAACGACGCCCTGTGGCATATACCTTTTCGAAATAGCGATAGCGCTGCAGGGGTGTGAGCTGGTTGACGTCCTGTGAGAGTCCATTCTGCTCGAGTATCTGCTCTCCGAAGGGGTAGACGAGGTCGTGGTAGTAGTCACAGGCCTGATAACGCTCCTCATTGACGAGGGAGTCGCCTGCAGGGAAGTTGAAGACAACAATATCGTTGAGTTGTATTTTGCCCAGACCCTTGACACGGCGGTAGTCCCAATGAGGCCACTCTATGTAGCTCTTTACATTGACAAGGGGCATGGTGTGCTGGGTGAGGGGCATGGTGAGAGGTGTCTGCGGAATGCGTGGACCATAGCTCATCTTGCTCACAAAGAGGTAGTCGCCTGTGAGGAGGCTCTTCTCTAACGACGAAGAAGGGATAACGTAGTTCTGGAAGAAGAAGAGGTTGATAAAGTAGACAGCTACGAGGGCAAATACGAGGGCATCGACCCAACTCATGATAAAGCGTACTGGGCCCTCTGAGTCTTTCCACCACTGCCAACGTATCTTCTTAGTGATGTAAACATCGTAGATGAAAGGCACGACAATAAGGCCGAGCCAACTTTCTACCCAGCAAAGGAAGAGGAGGTAGAGTGTCAGGACAATGGCAAACTTAGTCCATTGTACCTTCATATTGAGCTTTTGTTTCTGTTTGTCAATCATTTGTATATCTTGATGTCCGAGAGTACTGAAGTCTTGCTTGATAAAACTTCAGTCTCTCATTAACCATAAAGTTCAGCGTTTTTAGAATTTGAAGAGGTCGGAAGTGGTGAGGAGTCCTGTGTGTGTGGCGGTAAACTCTGCTGCCAGCACAGCACCCAAAGCGAAGCCCTTGCGAGAGTGCGCATTGTGCTCAATGCTTATCATGTCGGCTTCGGAGTCGTACATCACTGTATGAATGCCTGGCACTTCGCCATCGCGCACGCAGTTGATAACGAGATCTTCGCTGGTAATATCTTTGTCGCCCTCATCGTGATGTCCATCGGTGGTCCAATAGGTGACACCACGTTTCCAGTCTTTCTTACGATCTATGTTGTCGATGATTTCCTCGGCAAGGGTAATGGCGGTGCCGCTGGGGGCATCAAGCTTGTGGATGTGATGAGTCTCCTGCATGCAGACGTCATACTGAGAGAACTGGTTCATGATTTTAGCCAAGTAGCGGTTGACAGCCGAGAAGATGGCTACACCGATGCTGAAGTTAGAAGCCCAGAAGAGCGTCTGCTTGCCGTCAGCGCAGAGCTTCTCCACGTCTTCCTTATGGTCTTTCATCCAACCAGTAGAACCACTCACCACCTTGACGTTGTGTGCGAAAGCCTTCAGATAGTTGCCGTAGGCTGCTGTGGGGTTGGTAAACTCGATGGCGACATCGGCTGAGCAGAACTCCGGACTGTCGATATCCTCAGGGTTATTCACGTCAATCTTACATACGATTTCGTGGCCACGCTGCAGGGCGATCTCCTCGATCATGTGTCCCATCTTGCCGTAGCCTATCAATGCTATTTTCATTGTTTTTATTTTGTTTTGTTTCTTTCTTTTTCGTTTGACGTGCACGATGAAGTGCAAACGTTTCGGCAAAAATAAGCAAAAATATTGAAATTACCACCTTAGTAGTGACAATTAATAGAAAAATTTGGTTATTTTTGCAGTGATTTAGAGAAAACTACTTGAAACTTTGTACTTTGCATACGTAGGTAAGCAGGTAAAGATGAGAGTTGAGATACATTAGCAACACAATATTGAGATTATGAAATATATATTTGAAACGAAGATGGAGGTGCGCGACTATGAGTGCGACATAGAAGGTATTGTGAACAATGCCAACTATCTGCACTATATGGAGCATACCCGGCATCTCTTTCTGCAAAAATGCGGACTGAGTTTTGCCGAGATGCACCGTAAGGGAGTTGACGCTGTGGTGGCCCGCATGAACTTGCAATACAAGACCCCATTACAATGTGATGATGAATTTATGTCGCGATTGTGGCTTGAGAAACAGGGCGTGAGATATGTGTTCCATCAGGATATCTTCAGAGCCTCTGATGAGCGATTATGCCTCAAAGCTACGGTAGAATTGGTGTGTCTTATCAATGGCAAGTTGGGCAACAGCGAAGACTATGATAAAGCTTTCGAAAAATACTTAACTCCCTGCTCACGATAACATCCCTTCAGACGAACCTTAAAATCTCCCAATGATATGGAACAACTATTGCACTATGTTTGGAAACACAAGCTCTTTCCGCTCACAGAACTCTCTACGACTCAAGGCCGACGAGTGGAGGTGATAGACCCCGGATTGCACAACAGCAACGCAGGGCCAGACTTCTTTAATGCCAAAGTGAAGATAAATGGTATGCTATGGGTAGGTAACATAGAGATTCACGACAAGGCGAGTGACTGGGTGCTGCATGGTCACGACAAGGATGAACGCTATGACAACGTGATTCTGCATGTGTGTGGTTGTGTAGACGCAGAGGTGATGAACAGTAAGGGGGAGTATCTGACGCAAATGGTGCTGAGTGTTCCTGACTCTGTGATAAATAACTACAAAGAGCTACTCTCGGTAGATCAGTATCCGCCTTGTTATCAGATTATTCCATCGCTGGCGAGACTTACCGTACACGCTTGGATGAGTGCGCTACAGACAGAAAGACTATCGCAGAAGACGGAGGCTATAGAGGAGAGGGTGAAGAGATGCAATGGTGACTGGGAGAATGCTTACTTCGTAACGCTGGCACGCAACTTTGGATTTGGTATCAATGGTGATGCCTTCGAAGAGTGGGCGCTACATATACCTCTGCATGCTGTAGACCATCATCGTGATGACCTTTTCCAGATAGAGGCTATCTTTATGGGACAGGCAGGACTACTGGAACTGGATACGATTCCAGAAAGGTATCAGAAGGACGCTCTCAACGATGGATATTTTGCTAAGCTGAGGAAAGAATACCAATACTTAGCCCATAAGTTCGGGCTGAAACCGATGGACTATAAACTATGGAGATTTCTGAGACTCAGACCGCAAAACTTCCCGCATATACGTATCTCGCAACTGGCTTATCTGTATCATCAGCGACGCGCCAGTCTGAGCCAGTTGCTCGAAACCTACTCGGTGAAAGATGCCAAGGAAGTGCTTGCTACAGCGGTGACACCTTACTGGGAGACTCATTACACCTTCGGCAGTACCAGCGTGAGAAACGATAAGAACCTATCGCCTTTCTCGCTCAACCTACTTTGCATCAACACAGTGGTGCCCATTCTCTTTGCCTATGGTAGGCATCGAGGTGAAGAAAAATACTGTGACAGGGCTTTCGACTTCCTGGAACAGCTGAAACCCGAAAATAACTACATCATTAGGTTGTGGCAACAGTGTGGACTCGTGGTGGAGAATGCGGGTGACTCCCAAGCTCTCATCCAACTCAAGAAGGAATACTGCGATAAGAAGGAATGTCTACGCTGCCGCTTTGGATATGAATACTTGAAACATTGAACACGATAATAAATATGTCTGCTTCTCAACAAGAAATAATCAATACGATAACCCTAACACGACTGAACTATTTCAGTCTGGCAGGAATACTCGAACTCTACAGAAGGGCGGGGTCGGCTACTACCATCCTGGAAAATAAAGAAAATATCAGAGACATTCTACCCGATGCCAGCGATAAACTTGTGGAAACACTGAAAAACAGCGATGAGGCAAGGAGAAGAGCAGAAGTGGAGATGGAGTACGACCTGAAGTATGGTATTATGCCGCTCTGTATGAACGACGAACGTTATCCACAGCGACTGAAAGAGTGTGACGATGCTCCGCTGATGCTCTTCTATAAGGGAACGGCAGACTTGAACCAGAAAAGGGTCATCAATATCGTGGGTACCCGACGTTGTACGCTGTATGGAGAAGACATCATCAGACGATTTATAGCAGACCTGAAGAGGCTCTGCCCACAAGTCCTTGTCGTGAGTGGATTGGCCTATGGTGTGGATATTCATGCACATCAACAGGCACTATGTAATGGATATGAGACGGTGGGAGTTTTGGCTCATGGACTTGATAACCTCTATCCTTCGAGTCATCGTGCTGTGGCAGCCAAGATGATCAACCAGGGAGGACTACTCACAGAATTTCTTACACAGACCAATGCGGATAAAATCAACTTCGTGAGACGAAACCGCATCGTGGCGGGTATTTCGGACGCTTGTATCCTTATAGAGAGTGCTGCCAAGGGTGGAGGTCTTATCACCACAGAGATATCACAGGCCTACAATCGTGATGTGTTTGCCTTCCCTGGTCGTATAGGAGATACCTATAGCGAGGGATGTAATAACTTGATACGTAGCAATGGGGCGCAACTCATTACATCGGCAGAGGATTTTGTGAATGCTATGGGATGGCAAGACGATGCCACACTGATGAAGGCTAAGAGACAGGGCATAGAGCGTAGCCTTTTTCCAGAATTGTCGTCAGAAGAACAGGCTATCGTAGAATTGCTTGAAAAGAACAACGATTTACAAATCAACATCATCACAGTCAAGACTGGTATCGACATTGGGCGCCTCACGGCCTGTCTCTTTTCTTTAGAGATGAAAGGTATCGTAAAGACATTGGCTGGTGGTATGTATCATTTACTGAAATAAAAGTATGGACCATACGTTCTGTACAATAGAAACAGGAACTCATTATGAAAATAGAAAATATAGAATTTGGTGACAAACCCCTCTTCCTTGCTCCGATGGAAGATGTGACGGATATTGGTTTTCGTATGCTCTGCAAGCGATACGGAGCGGCTATGGTGTATACGGAGTTTGTATCGGCTGAGGCCTTGGTACGATCTATTAAGTCGACTGTCAACAAACTGACTATCAGCGACGAGGAACGTCCTGTGGGTATTCAGATTTATGGCAGGACGACAGAAGATATGGTGGAGGCTGCTAAGATCGTGGAGCAGGCGAAGCCCGATGTGATAGATATCAACTTCGGATGTCCTGTGAAGAAAGTGGCAGGAAAGGGAGCTGGAGCTGGTATGCTGAGAAACATACCCCTTTTGCTCGACATTACGCGCAACGTGGTAAAGGCTGTCAACGTGCCTGTGACGGTGAAGACCCGACTGGGATGGGACACTGACAATCTTGTGATTACTGAGTTGGCAGAACAGTTGCAAGATTGCGGTATACAGGCTCTCACGATACATGGACGTACACGTAGCCAGATGTATACGGGAGAGGCCGACTGGCGACTGATAGGTGAGGTGAAGAACAATCCACGTATCCATATTCCTATTATCGGCAATGGCGACATCACTACACCCGAAGAAGCACAACTCGCCTTTGAACGTTATGGGGTGGATGCTGTCATGGTGGGAAGAGCTACTTTCGGTAGACCTTGGATCTTTAAGGAAATGCGCGACTATTTAGATAACACGGGGGCGACTCCGCTCTCCGTTGACGAGAAGATAGATATCTTGGAAGAACAGCTGCGTATCAATATCGACCGTATAGATGAGTACCGTGGCATTCTGCATACTCGTCGACACTTGGCTGCTTCGCCTATCTTCAAAGGTATTCCTGATTTCAAGCAGACGCGTATCGCCATGCTTAGAGCCAATACAGAGGAAGAACTGAAGAGCATTCTTGCTGAATGTAGAGAAAGATTATCGTAATATTTGTGGGGGATTTTACAATCCCCCTTTATTGTATATGTACAAAATGTAACGAAGCCATTACATTTTGTGGTATGATTTGTTTACTCGGTAAAGATTTTTTGTTTTATTGCTTATTGCTTTCGGATTTTATCATTAACTTTGTGAGGTAACAAATAACCTTGAAACTTAACTTCGGGGGAAGATTTTGTAAAAGATGACATAAACATGGGATGTTCTTTCATACATGTGGGGGAATGGCCTTAACCGATTAACAATTAAGTAAAAGTGATGAGATTAACTAAGATGAGAGAGTGGCTATTGTTCCTTTTCCTACTTTCAGGAATAGGAGCGAAGGCTGCTGATGTAGAGTTTGATGTGACAAGTTTGGCTTGGGGTAAAAACTATTCTACGGAATTTCCTGGTACCAACCATGTGACCTTGAAAGGGCGTACCTTTAATGCGGGAGAGTGGACAGGACTCTGCTTGCCTTTTGATGCAAGTAAGGAAGTACTGGATGCGGCTTTCGGTGAAGGTGAGTACAACGTTCAAGCTTTCAAGTCGGTGGAAGGAAACAACATCAACTTTGAGAAAGTGACGGATGTAAAGGCTGCAACGCCTTATTATATCAAAGTGAATAATACGGTCGAGAATCCCACTTTCCAGAATGTTACTTTTGCATCTGTTGTTGATGACCAATGGCAGGTTATCAAGATTTCAGACAAGTATACCTTTCGTGGCTTTTATTTTACGAAAGGCGACTATTTGCTTCATGATTCAAGTAATAATACCAATGTCAATTTCTTCTGGCTCAATGCTGATGGAAGTTTAGCCGATTTCCGGGCTAATGAAGTAATATGGGCAGAGAAGGGAAGAGTAGGTGTTAACGCTTATCTCTTTACCGATACGTATGCTTCAACTGCTGACAAACCGAACCTGAATTTTGAAGGACAGTCGGCAGGAGGTGGTGAATCGGGTGGTGGCGATACAGAAGCCCCAACTTCTCTGTCTTATAAAATCAAGAACAAACTGCAGTTGACCGATGTTCCCACGGTCTATATCGACGTAGAGGGAGTAGGAGGAACGGATGCCGACTTGGACAAGGCGCTTTATAAGGACAGAGCTACAGGCGAGGCTCCTTATCTCAATGCTGTCATTACAGTAAAGGACAATGGTACGGATAAAGACACCAAGCATTTGAAGGAATTTACTGATAAGGTAAAAATCAAGGTGAGAGGAAACTCTACTGCCAACCCGACAAATGGCAAGAAAGCCTACAGACTGAAGTTTGACAAGAAACTGGGGGCTACCAAGCACGATATGCTTGGCTTGGGCTACTCTGCCCGCAACTGGACCCTCCTTGCCAATGTCTTCGACCACTCTATGGTGCGCAATGCGCTCTCTTATCACTTGGAGAAGGAAGTGGGTATGGACTTCTGTCCGGGCTATAAGTTTGCCGATGTGGTCATCAATGGTAATTATCGTGGCACCTATCAGATTTGCGATCATGTGGAAATAGACAAGAATCGAGTAAACATCAATGAGGATACCGGCTGGATGTTGGAGTTTCAAGGACGTGGTAATATGCTCGACAAGCCGCTCTGTTTTTCTAAGGATGGAATACTGATGAACATCAAGAACCCTGAACCTGCCGACGAGAAAGACGAGGCACAGGTAGCGGCTGTCATAGCCCCAATACAAGATTGGTTTACGGGCACATGGAAGAGTAAGTGGACAGGTAGCAATGTGTTTGATACACAGACAGGCTGGCGATCGGTCAACGATGAGGAATCTCTCATCAAGTTTTGGATTATTACAGAGTTGACTGGTGACTATGACGGCTGGATGACCGTAAAGGCTTATAAAGGTGCGTCTGAAGACAAATTGCACTATGGTCCGGTTTGGGATAAGGATTTGGCTTATGGTAACTATTCGGGAGAAAAATCGGATGTGTTTATCTCTAATACTGAAAACAGTTCGAGTCTGACAGGATACTTGAAGGAATATTTGTTTAAAGACCCAAGGTTCATGGCAAAGGCAAAGGCGCGTCTGAAGGAACTGCTCGACGGGGGACTGGTGGACAGGCTCTGTGCCAAGGTGGATGATTTAGGTGCTATCGTAGCACAGACAGAGGAACTGAGCAATACCAAGTTTCCAAGAAGTACCAAAGTTGGCGAGGAGATTTCTAATTATGCTACTTATGCTGAAACCTTGGAAAAGTTGAAGACCTATCTGAAGGCAAGATTTAAGACCGTAGAGGATTTGACGGTAAAGGAAGAACAGAGTGCAACGGCAAAGATAGCTAAGGTGACCTACAAGCCAGAGAACGCATGGTGGTATACCGAACTGGGCACAGAACAGATGGGTAAGATAACCGATGTACAGGTAGAGAATCGTACTTTCAAAGCTGGCATTTGGAATACTTTCTGTATGCCTTTCGACCTGTCGATGGAGCAGATGAAGACAGTCTTCGGAGAAGGGGTGGAAGTGGTGAGTCATGATGGTATGGACATTGATGCCAAGACCATGCTCTTTGCTCCGATAGAAGGCGAAACCCTGTATGCGGCTACTCCTTATCTGGTGAAATTTACTGGTTCTGATGTTGTGAATCCTACTTTTAAGGATGTCATCATCACGCAGACAGCCTTGCAGCAAAAACAATATAATGGTAATGCAGTCACCTATGATGGCAAGCATTATTTCTATGGCACGCTCTTCTTAGGGTACAATATAGATACGACAACCGACTATCTTTTTGGTGGTGATGCTTATACCGAAACTACTTCCATCAACAAAGCTTCACAAGATAATGAGAAGGGAGCCCGTGCCTTCCTTCGTGTACCTGCAGGAGAAGAGCCTCAGATAAAGATTCTCACAGCTGAGGAGGCACGACGTTTCGACTATGAGGTGGATAACCCTCATATCCACGACATCTGGAAGCAGAGAGAAGGTAAGGAGCTGACGGTGACGCTGAAAAATCGTAAAACCATTTATGGCAATGAGTGGAATATGATTTGTCTGCCTTTCAAGTTGAAGCAAACCGACATTCAGCGTGTCTTTGGTGAGGATGTGAAAGTGGTAGAGTTTTCGTATGTGAGTCTGGTAGGTGATCAGATGCAGATGAACTTCGACTTTGTCACAGATATGAAGGCGGCTACTCCTTATATGATTATGCCTTCGAAGGATGTGAGCAATCTGGTGTTCGATAATGTGCTCGTGTCGACAAAAGAAGCACAGGCTATTACGCCAACAGGTAGTTCTTACTCGCTGGTCGGAGTGCTGAGTCCTGTGACGTTAACAGCAGGGCATGGCAGTGTGGTCTTACTTAGGAATAATCTGCTGTCGTATGTACCCAAAGAGTGTCTACTGCATGGTTGTAGAGCCTATATCGCTTGTTCTGCTCCAGAGAGTGCAGCCAAGGCGCTTAGTCTGAGTATAGATGGTGAAGTGACAGCCATTCAAGGTGTTATGGTACAGAACACTCAGTCTGTGGTTTCTGACAAGGTGTACAACCTTAATGGTCAGTGTCTGGGTGTAGATTCAGTCCATTTGCCTAAGGGTGTCTATATCGTGAAAGGTCATAAAATTATCAAATAATGGAATACTGCTTTTTATAGAAGTGGGTTAAATATAATAAGAGAAATATGAGAAGAAAGAAATATGATGCTCCCTGTGTTCAGGAATATCATTTGATGGAGGAGTCGGATCTATTAGCAGGGACAGGGGGACTTCAGCCCCCCGTATTGAAGCCAGGAGAGTCAACAGACTCCTCTGGTGAAGGATTTGATCCTAACACGTCGAAGGAATTTACGTGGGATGAGATGATAGACAACTGGGAAAAAGATAGGGAAAGATGATAATAGCGGTAAGTATCCATAAAAAAACTACGTTTTGCAAATGGCAAAACGTAGTTTTTTTATGGATATTGTTTTCAACGGAAGTTATGCATTACTTTGCGTTGATTTCCTTCAAGAGACGGTCGGCGTGTCCCCACTTGTCCATCAGGTAGAGCACGTAGCGGATGTCTACACCGATGCAGCGGGCCAGGCGCTTGTCGAAGTTGATGTCAGAGCTGAGGCTGTCCCAGTTGCCGTCGAAGGCAAGACCTATCAGCTCGCCCTTGCCGTTGAACATAGGGCTGCCAGAGTTACCGCCGGTAATGTCGTTGTTGGTGAGGAAGCAGAGCTGCATCTTGCCGCTTGTCTTGTCACGGTACTTGCCGAACGGATTGTCTGAAAGAAGTTCATGTTCGAGGAGCTCGTGCATGATAGGCTCGGCATAGTAGTCGATTACCTTGTCGCCCTGCTTCATTTTCTCAACGATGCTCTCGGCTGTGGTATAGTAGCCTGATGGCTTGCCACCGAGGTCAAAACCGCCTACCTGACCATAGCTCAGACGCATGGTGAAGTTGGCATCACTATAGTGAGGCAAGTCTTCCTCCATACGGAGTTTGGCAGCACAGAGGTATTTCTCCTGCTCAGCGATAGAATCAGATACGGCTCCCATCTTCTCTACGAAGTCGGCATAGATGTCGTTCAGGTCCATACCGAAGCTTACACCTGGATCTTTCTCGTAGCCCTTCTTGTTGAAGTAGAGTTTGGCACCCTTCTTCATGAGGAGTGATTTCTCCCAGAGATAGTCTACGTACTTGGTGTAGTCGCCACCAAACTGAGTATCGATGGTGGCATAGAACTTAGGCAACCACTTGGTGTCAACGTGCTCCTTATAGTTCTTCAGAAGAGTGGCGAGCACCTCTTTGTCGAGAGCCATGTCCCATTCGTCAGAGTTGTCGTCAAACTCATGATACTGCTTCTTCTTGTTCTTCTCAGGGCCCTTTACCTCCATGTTGCTCTGCAGTTTGAGAGCACGGGTAGAGAACTCTACATTGCTTCTTCTTGTAAACGACTCGGCGAAGTTGGTCCAGGCATATTTCACGTCTGCGCTTTCCTTGTAAAGCTTGGCGAGCTTATCGAAATCTACCTTGTGGGCCAGGTCGTTGGCTGCCTTGGCGGTGTCCTGCCAGGTGCGAAGACGTGTCTCGTACTCGCGCTTCAGGTTGATGATGCCTATAGAGTCGATACATTTGTTCATGCCGAGGGCGTTCTTCCAGTAGTTGGAAGAGCTGGCATACTTGCTGTCGTACTTGATTCGTACAGCCTCGTCGGCACGCATGTGCTTCTGCATCACTTCCTGCTTCACGCCACGAACCTGTGCACGTGGAGCATTCTCGGCATCGCGCATGGTCTGGATGCCATAGCTGGAGAGGTAGCGCTCTGTAGTACCAGGATAGCCCATGGTCATGGCGTAGTCGCCATCCTTATAGCCTTGCAGCGAAACCTGTGCCCAACGCTTGGGGCGGTAAGGCACGTTGTCCTTGTTGTAGGCTGCAGGACCATTGGTCTTAGGATCGGCATAAATGCGGAATACAGAGAAGTCGCAAGTTTGGCGGGGCCACATCCAGTTGTCTGTATCACCGCCAAACTTACCCATCGACTTAGGCACGGTGAACACTAAGCGGAGGTCGGTGAAGTCGCGGTAGGTAGTGGCGTACCATTTGTTGCCCTCGTAGAAAGGTTTGATGCTGACGTGAAGGGTAGAGTCGTTCTTCTTTACCTCCTGTGTCATCGCATTCTCCAGGCTGTCAGTCAATTCGCTACGCTTCTTGTTGTCCAGCTTCTCATAGCCCAGGCTCATGAGTTTGTCGGTAACATCTTTCTGGTCGATCATGAAACTTACGAACATGTCCTCGTTGGGCAGTTCTTCCTCGAAACTCTTGGCAAAGAAACCATTGAGCATATAGTCGTGTTCTACGGTAGAGTGGCTTCGGATAGACTCGAAACCGCAATGGTGATTGGTGAATACCAGACCGTCGGGTGAAACGACTACGCCAGAGCAATAGCCAGAGAAATTTACTACAGCATTCTTCAAGGCGTCCTCGCCATTGTAGAGCTGGTCGTAAGTCATACTAAAGCCTTCACGCTGCATCATCTCGTATACAGCGTTAGGCAAGTTGTAAATGGTCCACATTCCCTCGTCAGCGTGAGCGGTGTTGATTCCGCAGAACGCCATGATAGAGGCAATAAGGACCGTTGCTTTTTTCTTCATTTTATTCTTTGTGTTGTTGTTATACGATTTGCAAAGTTACGATTTTTCTGCGAGATAACATTAAGTAGAACAGAAAAAGCGAAAAATTCCATCAAAGTTTCCTTTTTAGAGTTATTTCTTTCACTTATACTATAAATATTCGATAAAAGTACAATGTTTTTCACTTATACATGAAAAAGGTTGCAAAAGTAGCGAGTTTTTCTTGTATAAGTGAAAAATTAGCGCTATCTTTGCGACATAAAAAAGTGTTTCTTATTTTTTGATGATCCATTTCCCTCCCTTGTCTGGTCCTATTCGTTCTATTATGTGATCTTCTTTCAGTTTCTTTATATGTTTAGAGATGGCACTTCGGTTGATTTCCAATCGTTTACTCATCTCATTGGTGGTGACAAATGGGTCGGATGCGATAAGGGAAAGGATAGAGTCTTTGGTTTTCTGTCCACCTTTTCTGTCCACCTTTTGATGAGGCGTATGGGGTACTTGTAGGGTAGCAAATCTTGGCTGTACCTTCCATTCATCAGTCGGCCGGATATGCAAATATCTGTTCTTGAGAACCCAACTTTCGCCTAGCAGCAAGTTTCTGAAGAAACGAACAAAGTAGATATGAGAGTACTCTATATCTTTATTGATATTGCGATAATTGGCACGAACCAGGGCATTGCGGAAATACCAGGAGTGTTTGGCAAACATTTCGTTGTTCACTTCATATCCTAACGAACGGAGATATTGGATGGTGAAAATCGCCGTTGTTCGGGTGTTTCCCTCTCTGAAAGCGTGGATACGCCAAATGCCTGAAATGAATTTGGCAATATGCTCAATCTTCTCATCAACCGTTAGACCTTTATGGAAAGTTCTTCTCCTGCTCAATATCCCAATCCAAGGCTCTTCGCAAGTCTTCCAAATTCAGGTAGTTTACGGAATCTCCTTCAATATTTCGCTTAGCCACATCTATGAGATATGCCGATGGTTGCAGCTCATCTACAGCCTGCAATCCGATAGCCGTCTTCCAGTTCTCTGCACTTTCCTTCTGCGAAGGCTCTCCTTGTCGGAGATACTCGTCGAAGGATGCAAAGTCCTTCGATATTATCTTTATTCATAGATGTAAAGCTTGATATTTAACTTTGCAAAGTTACGACTATTTCCCGAATTTCCCGATGTTTTAGAGCAAAATATTAAAGAGTTGCTCATTTATAGCTTACTTATGTGCCCAAACATTATTTTTCTTAGAAAAACTTATTTAAAATGATATGACTTTCAGAAATAATCACTACTTTTGCATTCGAGTTGGAGCGGCATGAAAAGACTTGGCGTGATGAAGACTCAATTTTAATATAGAGCGTTTTGATATTATCTCCTGTTGAAATCTGGACAATTTCACTCCTTGAGATAATGGCAATACTGCTCACGCTTTGGATTATTGTACCCTTTTGAAAGGGCATAGTATATCTTATAGCGTGGGCTATTGCTTCATTACTAAGGAGTGGGCAGTCCAGAGCCTCAACAGAGTAATAAGCAATAGTTCCCACGCTTTTCCTATTATTAACCGCTTACTTCAGGGAAACAGTTGGCAAAAGGCCTAAGGGCATAATCTTATATTTATGAAGAAATTTTTATTGGCAGTACTTTGTGTAATTTTTGTCTTGGTGTGTATTGGCACATGTGGTAGTTTGATGTCTTCAAATTCTGTAAACTCATCTGTCGATTCAGATACTGTTGCAGTTGATACGTCGACATTAATGACAGAAGATCAACATCCTACTACAAAGAAGTCTTGGGACTTGAGCACAAGTCAAGATGATATGGATGATAGTAAGAGCTATTGGTATTCTCTTCAAAGTGATAATTATGCTAATTTTGATTTTCCTTATGAAGGTAATTCTTATTTGACTATTACTGTAAGATGGATGAAAAAATATGGTTATGATGTCCTTTTGGAAATTACAAAAGGTCAAATGGTAGGGAATGAATATAATGGTACAAATTATGTAAGAGTACGTTTTGATGGCGGAAAAGTACAGAAATTTTATTATAATGAGCCTAATGATGGATCTTCTAATCTTGTTTTCTTGAAAAAGGCTCATACATTTATAGAAAAATGTAAAAGTGCAAAGGATATTATTATAGAGCAAGAGTTTTATCAGGAGGGTGTTCATCAATTTAAATTTCATGTAGACGAGCCTCTCCCTAAGAAATTGAAATAATAAATAGCGTTCATAAGAGGTGGCACACTTCTTATGAACGCTATTGTCCTTTCGAATAATTTGGCGAATACTTTTTGTAAGTATCCAAGCCGTTATCGTCTGACAGGAAGATGATGGTGTCTATGAAATAGTAGTTGCCGTCATCTCCAACCAATACATTATTGGGCACGGCATCGAAGATGTCGTGAATGCCATTGGTGAAATATTCTCCATTGTCTTCTGCGTGGAAACCGATGCGCTCAAACTCAGCCTTGATTTCTTCGGGAGTAGCTTCCCTTGCATTTACAACAAGTTGTTGGCGAAGGACAGCACAAACTTTACCGTCTCGATTTTGTGAGAAACCGATGAAATCGTAGGCGCAATCAGGAAAGTATTGGTTATGGGCAGGAATGCGTTCAAAGAATGGAGTAAGGTTGTCGTCTGAATAGCGGAAGTCGTTAAGTTTATAAACGTGTATTCCATCATAGGCCATATAAACCTCGTTCTCTGAACCTCGGTCAGAGAACACACCTAATGATTCCGGATTTTCAAACCAGCAATCATTCTCCTTAGCCCAGTCTTTTAGCCTTGCAATTTGGACTCCCTTGCAAGCCGTTGTTCCCGCAAGCGCTTGAATTGAGCTAAGCACTCCTCCAGCGAAAGCGGATGCTCTCGCCAATAAGCCATTGAAGCCATCTTTTGGGCATTGACCTTCTTGTGATAATCGTTCAGTTGTATCTCCATTCATTTATGTATTATATTGTTAGTATATTACGTTTGCAAAGTTACGACTATTTCCCGAAATGTCCAAGGCTTAGTTTGATTTTCTTCATCACCTGTTTCTTGGCTGAGGTCAAGCCAGGTGAAAGTGGCTCCTGTTCCAGCATGTCTATAGCTGCTTTGAGCTCAGTGAGTAACTCGGGATAGTATTTCATCTGCTCGTAGGCGAGCTTCATGCAGTAGCAGCGGATGG
>ERZ1034844.63-NODE-63-length-57420-cov-26.950109_pt1 | contig 57420 bp, 86 predicted proteins | sample MGYA00520594_ERZ1034844 | MGnify/ENA primary metagenome ERZ1034844 (study PRJEB33766, sample SAMN09781733) | gut metagenome | biome: gut microbiome | host: Homo sapiens | place: Madagascar | study: EMG produced TPA metagenomics assembly of the PRJNA485056 data set... | reverse complement strand
CAACATTACTTTTCTCCTTCACTTATTCCTGATATGGTCTCGGTAACTCCATCCACGCCAGTACCTCACTGTATTCCGGCAGCAGCATATTATCCTCTAAGCCGTACTCGTAAAAACCATAACCGTCATGATAGCAGCTCCTGCGATAAAACACCGGATACCTCAGCTCACGTCTGTTTTTTATACTATTGTATATCGTGACTATTAGCGGCTCACCTACCGGCGGCAGGCTTTCTTTTATGTTCGTCCAGTTTACTTCGTGTGTCATTCCGTTACCAACCTTCCTTCCCATAAGTGCAAGCAATTTTCCATGAGGTTCACGTATTCAGACTTCTTCGGGTGGCACTGCCACACTTCATCCTCATCCTCGTAAAACATGTCTTTCAGCTTGCACATATCTTCCCATGACGGAGTATGCTTGCGTGTGCATATGGATACGTGCTTGTCGTGGTATGTCCACACGACCGTTGCCCCGTCAAACGGGGCGCAGCGGAATCTGCCTTCGCCGCCATACGCAGATTCGTTTTCTATCGTGAAACCGTATTTCTTGATTCTGTTTATCTGTTCTCTGCTTTTCATTCTTCTTCCTCCGCAACACGTAATTCTTTCATCCATGTACACTCACGTGGATTTTTGTCTGAGCAAACAAAATATTTATCCCAGCTCATGGGACAACAGTCTGAATGCGCATCAAAGCAGTAACCATGGTCAGCAAAAATGCACTCGTAGTTATAATACGGTAATGCATCCACTAAAAATTTTGTGCCTATCATTACTTACTCCTTCCTGTTACTCTTTTTCAACGGGCATTTGGGGTGCGGTCTTTCTTTCCACACGTATACGCCTATTGGTTTATCACGATTAGGTGAGATGCCGCAGTAGTAACTCCAGCTCATTATGCCTATCCTATCGCTTCTTAAATGCTGACAATTTTTGCATATTAATTTACTCATTTATTTACTCCTTTTCTTTATTTGGTTCAATATACTCCCGATCCCACCAATTGCAGCTTTTACACGGTATAGTCGAGCAGCGATTTTTGCATTTATCGTCATATTTTTGTATTTCTCCGAAAACCTCTATTAACTTGTCCCTGTTCGTTTTTACTGGATGCTCGGCAAGCCATTCTTTCAAGATAGGTTCAGCCATATCGGGATGGTCTAGCATAAAGTCCTTACAGGGTATGGTTGCACCATTGTTGTTTAAGCTTAAAGGGCAATTCCCACACACATCTCCCATGTTCAGGCAAAGTTTTTTCCTTATTTCCATAGCTTCTGTGAAACTCAACGGCTTATCATCTATCTTTGTCTCCATTGTTTTCTCCTGTTCTTCCTTTGGCGGCTCTGTGCTGCGGTAATCTGCCCATTCGAGGATTCGATAGCCTTTGTTCTCAGCATACACGGTACTATTGTATGTACCCTTGTTAAAGCGGTAGCACGTTTGTTCTTTATAATCGTCAAAACAGCTCGTTTCCAAGTATGAGTCACCGTTGACCCACGTCAGTCCAGCCTTGTGCATATCACGGCAGAAGTCCTCAGCTTCTTCTCTGCTCTTACAGTGCATGCAGACGTTTTTATCTTTCCATGCGTCAAAATCGAACGGTGTTTCTGAGGCAAGACCGGCTATCATACCATTTCCCCAAAACCATTCACCTTTATCCTCCACCATTTTGTAGCCGCGAGTAAGTACGTTTTTTATAGTCATGACCCTACCCAGGTACACGTTCATTTCGCTGACCCAGTTCAATCCTTCTGGTGGCTTAGATACTATCCTCACTCTGTCGCCCACTTTATATTTCATTTTCGTTCACCTCCGCTGTAACTATCCGGCTTTTAGCAAGCTCTATCGCAAGCTTATAATTTTTTTCGTGTTTCGTTCCTGCATGGGTTTTTTCGACAGCCTTCTCAAACTCGTCTATATTGCCTGAGAAACATCCACAAGATACGTGTATTCCCCCATCAGCAGTTGCTACAAACGTCGTAAAGTCGTCTCTGCTGCCTATCGGCCCCACTATGAGCCAGCTTGCATTGTCACGGATCATCGCATTGTCACGGATCCTTGCGTTGCCCCTGACACATGCGTTGTCATAGACTATTGCGTTATCGCAGACCAATACATTGTCGCGGACCACGGCGTTGTCACGGACACATGCGTTGTCACGGATCATTGCCTTGCCATAGACCCTTGCCTTGCCACCGACCCTTGCATTGTTGCAGACCACTGCGTTGTCGCGGACCATTGCATCGTCTCCGACATATGCATCGTCTCCGACATATGCATCGTCTCCGACATATGCATCGCCATAGACCCTTGCCTTGCCACCGACCCATGCATCGCCTCCGACCCATGCGTTGTCACGGACCACTGCATTGCTATAGACCATTGCATTGCCACCGACCCATGCATCGCCGTCACGGCTTAGATTATCTTCACTTTCGATGTATCCGCCTAAGCTACCCGCTTTCACATCGCCGAAATCTTTTAAAGCTTCTATTTTATATAGTTTCTTTCCGAATATTTTTTTGTAATCTTCAGAGATCAGTCTATATTTTGTGTTTGTCATTTTACCCCATCTTTTCAAATCTGTACTTCTGCTTTGCGTCAGGATACTTTTCACGATCAACTTCTGACATAAACATGTCGAACGGTCTGTTGAACAGCTTGCCGTTGTATTCGAGTTCCGCAAGGTCAACGCCCGGCGGAAAGTCTGCAACCGTTTTACTCGAAACCTCAGCTACTTCTATGTGCATCTGTCTAAGCACTAAGCAGCACCCTTTTAGTGCTGACTCATCTATCGCATAGCCGCTTATCTTAAATATCCTCATTAGTATCTCTCCTTTATACGAATGCTTCAGGCACGGCAGCTCGAACGTTAAACAACAGATGCTCCATCACGTCTACGACGATGCTGTTACCCGCTTGCTTATAAAGCTGCGTATTAGATGTAGTATTTTTCTTGCCTGCTGCCTGCCTGGCCATGACCATCTGGGTCAGAGGCACATCAAGCATCTGGGCGCTTGCGATCACGTCCATTGCTTCCGTCCTGTCACACAGCAGCGCAGACTGCACGAACTGTGTGTCTGAGAAGCCCATGAGCCTGTAGTATTCGAGCGGAGTCAGTTTTCTGACCCTGCAAGGCTTACCGTCCGCATCGTATAAGTAATTGTCTTTCTGTACTGTAGTCAATGTAATCGTCACTCCTTTCGTATTTGGTTCGTATCTTTGTTCTGTCCGTATCCCGCTCTTGCGGTTCGATGGATCGCCCGGATCTCGTCCGCGCATAGCGAATATGAAAAGTTCATTCATCTACGACCACCGCCATCTCATCCGTGCAAGTGAGCGTGTTAGCTATTCCTTTGCCTACTCGTCCTCTGCGCGTCTTACTTGACGGCAGACCCACGTTCACGCTGTCGCCTACTTCAGCTATGGCAAAACCTGTTTTGGTCGCTTGTCGCACTCTGACTGTCTTATCAGACAATATCGTTATCAATTTCATCGACTATCACCCATTTGACGTTCCGTGCCCGGAGGGTGTGTGCGATCCCCCCGTGCCTATCTCGAGTTGAGCCACTTCCGACCGTTTCAAGCCTTTTGACTTATAAGCCCTGTCGCCCGGTTTGACCTCACATGTGTTATATATCTCTATTGGTCTGTTTGTTCTCGTGTATTAATACCTTTATCTCTGTGTTGCCCCCTCCGCTCGTATGTACAGCAGGGGATACTCCGCATTCTGAATACACGCGCCTGCATATCAGCTTACTCATTCTTTCTCCTTTATAAAGTTCTGAGACGGTCGAGATGGATTTGTTTGTACGCATGTTGCGTTACTGCAGCCATCTGTCGGTTGCCATCCGAATCCGTTACCTCTCTCTGCCATTCGATCTTTATGCCTTTCAAAACCTTCGATCATCACGTCAGACAGATAAAATTTCGCCGGCACTCTTTCTTCGAGCATATCTTTTAATTTCAGTTTGAGGTCGAAGCCTTCCGGGAATACGAACGACCCGTCGTCCAGATTTTTCCTGATGCTGACTATGAATACTCTCTCTCTATTCTGCGGGATACCGAAATCTACAGCATTGAGCACTTTCCAGTAGTTTGAATAGCCGGCTTCTTCAAGTGATCTCAGCACGAGTTCAAATTCGTTTTTAAATTTCTTGCCTGTAAGCGCTTTTACGTTTTCTGCGATCGCTATTTTAGGCCGTGATGCCTGTATGATACGCAGGGCGTCGAAAAACAGGCCTGATCTTGTCTTACTGCCGTCCTCATTAAATAAACCTTTCTGTTTTCCTGCGTTCGATATATCCTGGCACGGAAAGCCGTAAGTCACGAGATCTATGTCTTTCGGCAGCTTAGTCTCATCGATCTTTGTTATGTCTTCGAGATTTAAGCTCTCGTCTACGCCATGTATGGCACAGTAGCTTCTTGCGGCGTATTTGTCTATCTCGCTGAACCCCACGAGTTCATAATCTATGCCCATGCGTTTCAGTGCAGCTTCGGGAGCGCCGATGCCGCTGAATAATGATAGTAACTTCATTAATATCTCTCCTTGCTGAAAGGTTTTACCGATTCGAGCAGTACGCCGAATGATGAGCAACCTTTCTTCCATCTGTCATAAATATCCGCTTCCGACAGTACGTATCTTTCGCCCGTTATCCGGTATATTTCCTCTACCATATCAGTCAGAGATACATAGTCTTTGTTGAGAGCGTCGTACTGTTCAAGTACAGCGTCCGCAAGCACGGTCAGACGCTTCTTACCAAAGCCGAATCTGCTGTTCGCAGCGATGAGAGTGAAGTACAGCATCTGTACGAATGTTGATTCTTCAAACACCGGAGTCAATGCTTCAAGTGCGCTGTCCATATGGTCGTGCCACATGGCGTTCCTCTTGGCGTCGAGCCTGTTGACTTCTTTCCTTACGATCTTCTCCTGAGCTGTAAGCCCTTTGCGTTTCTTCTTAGCTGTACTACTCTTTCCCACAGCGAGCCTCCGTAAGTTTTTCTATCAGCAGGTCGATCATGATCTGCTGAGATGATATCTTCTTTTCAAGTTCAGAGGTGTCAGGTGATCCGGTATCAGCCTTAAGGATCACATCGCTTGTCGCGTCTAACATTTTGCGCAGCTCAGACAATTCGGCGTCGCGGTCTCTCAGTTCCAGTTTGAGCTCATACACCTCATCTGAGTCATCGCCCATAGTGATGCCGAATACTGAAGCTATAGCGCTTTTGACCTTACGCACCTCATCGTCTTTAAGTATGCGCAAGAAGTTTGTGCAGTTATCGGTAAAACTGTATGCTAGGTAATGAGGATTGAAATATCTACCGCTTATTTCGATCTCGTCTGGTCTGCTGCTCGGTGTGTTAAATATTTTTACGTATTGCATGTTGTAATCACTCACGGCTGTTACTAACGCAGTAGAGCCATCCGCAAATTGCCATATCTCAAATGGCTTAGGGTCTATCATATGTATCTCCTTTGTTATCTTACCTATGGCAGCAGCCGCAGTAGGATCTGCGTAGCCGCTGCCGTTATAATAGTAGTTATCTTCTCTGTTCATTTTTTACCTTGCTGTATCTCATCGCGTATATCAGGCAAGCGTAGTTCGCAAGGTCTCCACACTTTTCAAGCCACTCTTCAAGCGAGTGCTTGTCCGGATCTTTCACCATCTTGCTTATGCTTGCTATGTGCTTTGCCGCATAAGCCCATGCCGCCTTTTCCTTATGGCAGCCGATCACGCTTGCTCCGACCGTGAAGTTATAGAACCTGTCCTCGTCAGTAGAGTAAGCCTCGTTCTTGCTGAGCAACAAACTGTCCATGTGCTCTAAAAATTCCTCGACAGCTACGTCAAAAGCAGCAAGTTCGCTAAGGTCATCGCCTGGAACATCAGCATTGCATGCTGTCTTCACCACTTCACGCAGGTCGTTCTTTATCTGATCCATCATATAATCTGTGCTACTTTTCATTCAGTTCACCATACCTTTCTATTATCTGTTCGCCTACGGACACCACCGTTTTCTCCATGCTCTCAACAGCTGCTATGAGCTGCTTCAAGTCCTTTATGTCGTCTCTTGCGAGCGTCTTTTTAGGCAGACACCTTAACGCATCGCTGAGATGAGGATAATATCCGAGGCTGTCGCTTTCTATCATTTCAAAAGGGTTGTCTTTTCTTGGTTTTATCTTGGTCAGCCACCAGCTATAGTTATCTCCGTTCAGTACGAATTCCGTAGGTAGTAATGGTACTTTCATTTATATCTATCTCCTTATTTTATTCGCCGTCAGTAGCTACTACGTTAGCTCCCTTAACAGTCACCCAGCCATGCTGCAATCTTGCGTCAGCAATTTCTTTATCAATGAGAGGCTGAGTAATAGAGTTCGCTATGATCTGATTAGCTTTAGCCTCAGCCTCTGCTTCTATGATTTTAGTCTCAGCTTCTACTTTCTTAGTCTGCTGTTCAGCTTCAGCCTGTTCTTTCTTCTGTAACGCCTTGACACGTGCGTCTATTGCTTCTTTTAGCTGGTCGTCAGGGTGTACGTCCACAATTGACGCGTCCATGACTTCAATTCCGTAGGCTGTCTTAAACGAGTTATTAAGTACTTCGGTTATTTTATTATTTATCTCACTTCTGTTTCCAGAGTAGATGTCCATCATGGAATAATTCGTTGTTATTTCCGAAATCTTAGACTTCAGTACAGCCTTTACACGATTCTCCACAATATCTTGCCCATCCATTCCGCGGAACTTACTGTAGGTTTTAATCAATGTCTCAGGCAGAAATCTGTATGACATCTGGAAACTTATTGCGATAGATGCATCATCAGCCGTAGACACCTTAAACGACTCATCACCCTCCGAACCGCTTCTATCGTCTTTTGTAAGTAAGAGCTGTTCGTTACTTACAGTAAATTCTTTTACTTTTTTAGTAGGAGCTACAATATGCCAGCCCTGAGTAAGTGTTTCTTCTTGTACGCCGCCATTCATTGAATACACAACGCCTTCATAGCCTACTGGAATACGCTCGGTGCATATTATTCCACCGACTAAAATACCAGCAATAGCTACACCCGTTAAAACTCCACCTATCTTTCCTGCACTCATTACCTTTCCTCCTTGTCTTCATTGTTTAAATTTTCAGCTACTCGTTCTTTGATTGCTGTTGCTATGGACCCTATTATGGCAAAAGCATTCGATGCAGATATCCACACCGCTATTGCTATAATCACCAGCAATAACCAAAATACTACGTTCATGGAATCGACCCCCTCCTAATCCTTTTTGAAGTATGTTCCGACCCAGCCATCAGCCGCCATCGGCAGACCCTTGGCCCATTTAGGTACTTCGCTCATCAAGGCATATACTTTTTCGAGAGCTTCGTCCGCATCGCCTCCGCCGTAGTCTATGACTACTTCGTCATGGATGTGGAACAGTATCTCAAAGCCGTTGGCTTCGAGGCGTTCTATCGACTCAGCGAGCAGATCTCTTGCCACACTCTGGGTTACGTTCTCCGCAAGTTTGCCCCCGTAGGTCTCCTGCTTTCCCCATTTACCCGTGACCTGATTCTTACCATAAAAGCCTATCGACTCGTTGCCGAATCTGTTCACCGTCATGTGAGGCTCACAATAGTAGATAGACCTTTTGTTAGGCAGTTCGAGCTGTAAGTATGTTATGCCTCCGCTCGACACAAGATGTGAGCGTATGTGTCCGTTGATCGTGTGGCTCGTACCTGACTTTATGGTGTCTATGCACGCTCTTTCGAGCTTTGACCAGAACGCCACTATATGTGGGTTCGCCGCTCGCCACTGCTTCACAAGACCGGGTTTCATGTCGTCAGGTATCTCATGGTTAAAATCCATCGCTGTCAGGGCTGCGACGCCGCCGCCGTACGAACAGGCAAGCTGCGCGACCTTACCCTGCTGTCTGAGCTTGTACAGCTCAGTGCCTTTCTTTATCTGTTCTTTAGGTACGCCGAACATCTGTGACGCCGTAGCCTCATATATCTTCCCGGCTCCTCTGAACTCTTCGAGCACCCACTCTTCACCGGCGAGCCAGCCTATGACTCTCGCTTCTATAGCCGAGAAGTCCGCATCGAGCAGAACATTGCCCGGAGACGGTATGAATGCAGTGCGTATGAGCTGTGACAGCGTATCAGACACACTATCGTATAACATCTCCATTCCAGTTGAGTTATATTGTTTTACTAAGGCTCTTGCTGTATCTATATCTTTTAAGTAGGTACGGGGTAGGTTTTGCAATTGTACCCCACGCCCTGAGTTGCCCGTAACCCAAACTCTGCCGTCTCGTCTAACTAAGAAAAAGCCTGTATTCGTCTCCGCGCAATAAACTGTTCCCGCAAAAGGTATCCTGTTCGGCTTGCGTTTGATCTCGTGCTGATTTGTTGGGTTTGACCAAATGTTCAGTACATATGCGTCTTGTTTGTGGGTAATGTCATTTGCTTTTTTAACGAGCATAGAACAAGCTCTACCGGACATGTGTGCGAGAGCCTGTATCACATCGGCGTTCTGTTTATTGACCGTACTGTATTGCATGCTGTTTTGTGTTACGTTGTAACCGTCCCAGTTGGGCAATTCGTCAAAGAATGTATCCGCGTTTTCATTGAGCAGCCACCACCCGAAAGTCCTATCTCTAAACATTCTTAGACACAGTGGCTGATTGCGTCGAGCTATGCTGAAATAATGCTGAGGCTTCGGGTCAGATTTAGAAGACCTTATTTTATGGTTAAATACGATACCTGCTTTTCTAAGCAGCTTTTTACATCTTTCGACTTTACGTTCTTTTGTGAAATGAAGAAGGAGGTACCCATCTTCTTTGAAGGTAGCGTCAGCCTGTACCATGATAAGGACTCTCAGCTCGTTGTCGCTTATGCCACAAGGCACCGTGAGCTTGTAACCAAAGAATGGTATCAATGGCCGACTTTTGGTCATTTCTTCCACCGTCATTACGCTCCATCCGCTCGTAGGGTTCTTCCTACAATACATCTTGTGGTCAGGCGTGCTTATTTGTCTGATCCTTGTGTCCGAATACTCGATCATGTCTCCCTCGTATGGGAAATTAAGAGCTTTAGATTTTTGGAATGATACTACTTCAGAGGTAGGGTTCCACACAGCTATCAAGCCACCTTTCCATGCGTCTAATCTTACCCAGCCGTAAGGGGTGAGTACTTCATGGTCTCCTGTGAGACAATACCTGCCCGTGGTACTTGCGCCGTAAAACTGTAGCAGTCCTCTGATGCGGTTGTCATCACACAGATAGTCAAGGATCTTGTTGTACTTCTTGATAGAAGTCTTGCTGACCTCTTTTTTAAGCTCTAACGCCTCTCTCACCTCTTCAGGAAGATCGTCTCTTTTGAGCGTGTCAGCGACCGTAGCCTTCTGCATGTTCGGCATGTCTACGCCGTGCTGTGCCACCCAGCTCGGCAGCTGCGTATTGCTCGCCGGGTTCGCAAGACCTGTGAGCTGTTTGAACTCAGTCATCTGATCTTTTCTCACGTCCTTGTCTATGGCAAGAGCGCCGTAAACAAGGTCTGTGTCTACATAAACGCCACGGCTGTTTATGCAGAGATCAGTAAACCACTGTTCCCATATGAAGTCAGGCACGGGTATGCCCCTGAGCTTCATATAAATATTTGTTTCAGCCACAACGTCCATACGGTTGTAGCCTTTATAAAGATCCCATTTTTCAGGATCGTGATGAGGCAGGTTCCTCGTCCTGCCGCCGTTCGTCTTTGTCGCTTTCACAGGGCACGAGAAGTATCGTATCAGAGCCTTGCCCGTGGCGAGCTTCTGCTTGTCCTCAGGCAGACCCACTGCCTTACCTACCATATCGAGGTTGCCTGCATAGCCGAGATAGTAGGCGTGTATCATCGTGCAATGCCACTGTCTCGCCCAGGCGAGCTGTTCTTTTCTCGTCAGCTTGAAATACCTCGACAGCGTGATCCACTCGAACGCCGCGTTGAAAGCGTGTTTTCTTACCGTAGGGTCGAACAGCATCATGACAATCTCCATAGGTATGTTTTCTCCGCAAGCCAGATCTATGACCTCAGGCTCCCCAAAATCAACGGAGTAACCGAAGAGGAGGACTTCGAAGTCCTCGCTCTCCGCATACTTATAAGCGCCGCAATCGGCTAAGTTCACGCTGCTGTAGGTCTCCACGTCTACAGATAAGTGTCTCATGTTACATACCGAACGGGTTATCCATAACCTCTACGTTAGGCTCCTCTTCAAGACCCGCGAAGTCTGACTCAGCTGTAGCGGCTCCGCCTAAAGGCTCTCCGTCCCTTGTCTTAAGCACGTTGCCGAGGATGAAAGTGAGGCCCTTATTGCCTGCCGTGTTATAAGCGAATATATTGAATGTCGCTCTGACGTAGCAGCCTGCGTACACTTCGACCTCAGTAAGGTCAGGACCCTTGATAGCGTAAACGCTTCTGACCTGAGGCTTTCTCTTACCCTTAAGTCTTATGATCCAGTGACCCTTGCACTCGTCACCTCTCGGAGTGCCGTCCTTTTTAGGGGCATCGCCGTCATAGAGCTTTACAGGTACAGGGTTAGGCTTCGCGCCCTTCCAGTCTCCTGCGACAGCTTCCGCTATCACAAAGTCGCATGACTTCTTGATATCGTCAAAGCAAGCTGTAGCTGTCTTAGGGAGTAACAGCTCGCAGCCGTATGTCCACTCGTCCTCAGGGGCATCAGGTCTGCCATAAGGCGCGACCTTTTTAAACAGGTTAGGATAGCTGAGTCTGCATTCCGCAGTGAGTATAGCGTTTGGTTTATTGTTATGCATATAGTACCTCCTTATGCTTCTATGTCTTTAAAATCTTCTGATGCCTGATCCATAGCCGGGCGCTTGTCGCTCTCCGGGGCGAGAGTAGGCTTGCCCGCCGGCTTGTCGATGTAGCTACTGCAGATCTCGTTAAAACGTTTCTTGCCTACGAGCTTTTCAAGCGCTGAGAGAGACAGCGGCTTGCGCTCATACAGCAGGGCTTCGTCAAAGCCCTCTTTCTTAACGGCCTCGAACGCGCCGTCCATGTCGTTGAATACTCTTATGCTGCGGCCCTCGACTATCTTCCAGCCTGCTACAGGCTCGCCGCCCAGTATCTTTGCGAATACGTATTCTTCGACATCAGTAATGTAATTCTTGATAGAGCCTAATCTTTCGAGTATATGACCCACCTCGTCATCACTCAGGGTATCAGGGGAACGGTACTCCTGAGTGGTGATGTCCTTAAAGTCATCCTCTATAGATGTGTAATATCCGGCTCTCTCACGGCAGGTAGCCTTTATAGGACAGAACCTACACCAACTACCCTGCTTGAATGTAGAGCCTTCTCCTGTGAAGGCAGCTTTGGCAGCAGGTCTCACTATGTCATCGGCCCATTTATCGAGTTCGTCCATCGTCATCTCGTCAAAGCTCACGGAGTCGAGCCTCGGCTGAAATATGGTCATACGGACTTTTTCAAAATTGCCGTAGATAAGCGAATACTTAGCCGCCGCACCTAAAGCGTAAAGGCGCATCTGCGGATTGCCGGGCGCGTACTTCGGTACGCCTTTGCCATGCTTGTAATCCACTATCTCCACGCACAGCTCGTTCGTCTCGCGGTCTGTTCCGATTATGACTGTGTCTGACGTGCCAAATCCGTCAGGCGCTACGTGTGAGTAGTCCACTCTCACCTCGAAGTCGATGAACGGGTCTATGTAATGACCCATGCGTTCGAGTATGTAGTCCTTGTACGCATTGGCGCATTCCATCATCTCGGCGTTGTAGTACTCCGACTTCTTGATCTCACGCTCTCTCAGCTCTGTTGGCATTCGCAGAGCGAGACGGGCGTACAGCTCACATAGCTCGTGAGCTACTGTTCCTTCCTCGGCGTAAGAGCTGGTCTTGTTGGGGATATCAAGAGATGCTTTTACGCTGGCTGTACAGTTGAGCCACCTCTCGGCACTGGAGGCGCCGAGTACGGCATGATCTGACGGCGGCATTATATCTCGACTCCCTTGGCTCTAAGAGCCTCGACGAACTGAGGTATCCTGTCTGAGATAGACGCGAGATCTGATATCTTCTGAATTCCAAACTCTGCAAACAACTTCTGAAATTCTCCGACCTCGGTCGGATTTGCCGTGATGTATTTAGCTCCCGCCTGCTGAATGACCGTTATCGACGGCACTTCCGCTACAGGCTCTGTAGCTTTCTCAGGTTCTACAGCCACGGCAGGCTCAGCTTCCTGTATCGCTGACTCAACTACAGGCTCAACAGACTTTGCTTCGTCTGCCGACGCTGTAGGCTCTTTTACGCTGCCACTCCTATTTGACGATACCGGGTCATTTGTGTTATCATTTGTTTCGGGAGACATTCCCGTTCTCCCGTTGTTTATGTTGTTAGGGGCATCCGTTGTGTTGTTGTCGGATGCCTCTTTTTTAGTCTTGCGCGTAGTGCGCTTGGACTTCTCAGCCACCGGCTTAGCCTGATCCTCAGTTACGCTGTGACAAGCACATCCTGTACTGCCGCTCAACCCGAGCACGGCTGAGATACCGTTCTTCTGTTCCGCTGTAAGGCGTTCGTAATCTTCGTCGTTGATTCTTATCGTGAGTTCCATCTTTTTCTCCTTTCATGTACTCCGACTATTACTGGTAATGCGAGAGCTATCATCAGCTCACCGCCTGTGGCGAATACGCCGCATGTTTTATATCTGCACACCGCCCCAAGCGCGATTATCATTATTGATAGGGCAGTGGTTAGCAGCCACTTGATACTTGTCATGATCTACTCCTGTGAGAATCTATCCTGTAAAAACTTGTTTGCAAAATATATCTGTCCTTTGCCTGTGACTTTAGGCGTTCTTATGATGGTGAGATGTCCGTCCTTGTGTTCTATGACTGATTCCTTTATCTCGAACAGCTTCATCTCCATACTGCGCTGAGTCGGCATGTTGCGGCGTTCACCCTTTACTCTCATAAGGTAGCCGTTGTTTCTGAGCCACTCAAACAATCTTGTCTGACCTATGTCTATACCGTTCTGCTTCAGGAGCTTCGCAAAGTCTCCTATCAGTACGCTCGTGCTGCTCGTCTCCACGGCATCGGCAAAGATCACTTTAGGCTGCATCTCCTCTATCTGTCTGTTTCTGTCATCGAGCTGATTCTTTACTAAGAGCAGCGCTCTTGACAGCAGCTCCATGTCTGACATCTCGTTCTGACCTGCGATGTAACCACCATGCTTCCTGATGCTCGGGATGACTTCTGACGTTACCCAGTGCTGGAACTTCTCGGCAGCAGGAAGTTTGCTTGACATGACAAGACTGTATAAACCTGACTCGTTGATTACGGTCATTTTCTGCTTACCACCAGGGGTGTCGCAATTTGTTACCCCCTTATCCGTGTCACTAACGTGATCTTTAATCGCTTTGCGCGAATTTTTGTAACCTAAGATCTCAGCTACATCTTTACCTACAAGCCACGGCTCACCGTCTACATCAACGACTCTCACCTTTCCGAATTCAGAATTTTCAAATATCTGCATCGCAGATTCAGCGTTTTCGGTTTTGACCTTCTCTACTGCCTCCACATTAGTGTCTGTTTCGTGTGAGCGGTGCATCTTATGCTTGATCTCACTTGCGATCCAGCGCCTGAACTTCTGAGCATTCGGCATCTTGCTTGAAAGAACTAAGCTATATAAGCCGTACTCGCTGATTATCATAGTATTCTGCGTTCCTGTGGAACACCCGCCTTGAATCGGGGCGAGTGCCTTGTTCTCTTCATCTACATAACGATTGATATCTCGACTACCATTTCGGTATCCGAGAATCTCAGCTACATCTTTGCCTATGAACCACGGTTCGCCGTCCTTTTCAATGACTCTTACTCTTCCAAACTCCGGATTGTTGAATACCTGTGTGTTGTTTGTTGTGATGTTTGCCATCTTCTTATTCTCCTTCTGGTATTACTTCGACTATGCAGTTAAACTGCTTTGATAATGCCGCGGCTAATGCAGCCGCTATCTTTTTAGACTCCATCGCCATACCTCCCTTTTAATTGTGTACCGTTTTTGGTACATCGTGTTAGCGTTCGTTCACCTTGATTCTTACTTTTTCGACAAAATAGGATTCAATTCTATAAATATGCAGAACCAGCTCGCTAACATTTATTCGCCGTTAATGTAGGACATAATGTTAAAAAAATTTGATAGCGTCGATAGGTAGTCCGTAGATCGTTGCCAATTCATATGCCTGATCTACTCGTGGGATGCGTTTACCACTTTCCCATGCGCTGAGTGTTTCCCTTGTAATTCCAAGCTTTTTAGCTACGTCATCCTGATTCAGTCCGGCGTTCACTCTTGCCGCAGACATAGATATTTTTACTGGCATCTATTTCACCTCCTTTTCAGTTTTCCTTTCGTCTTTCGACAATAGATATCCTACATTAGTGAGGAGTGTAAGTCAAGCGCATTTTTTAATTTTCATCACATTTGCGTAGACAAATCGCACATTGTGTGTTATTCTTACATTATAAGCTCACTGAAAGGAGACAACGAAAAAATTATGGCAAAATACGAAGACTACTTAACTGACGCTGCTTTGAAGAGCCAAATAATTGACGATTTCGCTACAGCATTAAATTATTACATGCGACGAGATGGCATTAAGCAGCAGGACTTAATAGACGATTTAAACTTAAGCAGCGCAACTATATCCGCATGGGCGACGGGTAAGCGCATGCCAAGACCAGCGGCAATGAAAATGCTCGCCCGGTATTTCCATGTATCAGAAGAAGATATGCGCAGATTACCGGCGTGGGTAGATTTTGCTGAGGTCGGTAACGTTGATGTAGAAGATGATTTGTACAACTTGATACATGTGCTTGACGCGGTAAAATCCATATCCGTCGGTAGAGTAGAACTGCCGCAATACATTGTACAGAATGCTGTAAGCGCAATAAAAGTGATACTGGAATACGCGAAGGAAAAGAACAGCAAATAATTACTGAAAAAAGGGGAGAATACATGGAAACTTACGAAGATTATATGGACGAAGAATTAAAACTACAGATGCGCAATGACTTTGCTACGGCGTTAGAGTATTACATGCGAAGGGATAATGTGAATCAGCAAGATTTGATTAATGACTTAGGGCTTAATAAATCTACAATATCTAACTGGGCGACAGGCAAGCGCATGCCGAGACCTCAATTTGTCAGGATGCTCGCCAGGTATTTCCACGTATCAGAAGAAGATATGCGCAGACTGCCTGCAAGGGTAACATCCGAGGAGCACGACAAGGCAGATATCACTGACAAGCTGAACGAGCTTGTGTACCTCTTGTCGCACACCCGTGATATAAGGGTCAACGGTCACACGATCCCCGATTATATGACGATGAATCTGTTTGCGCCGCTGAGCGCGACATTGCAGTATACAGAAGATATCAAGTCAGAATAAGCCATTAAGGCTTCTGAGATAAATTATTTCAAGAACTGAAAGGAGAAAGAAAAATGAAAAAGTATGTTATCGGGTTTACTACAGGACTGCTCGTAGGAACTATGACCGTAGGTGCGTTCGCCGCTACAGGCTCACAGAATATCAGAGCCACTTATAAGGATATCAAGGTGGCTGTCAACAACACCGTGGTATCGCTTAAGGACGCCCAGGGGCGTACTGTTGAGCCGTTCGTCTATAACGGTACCACGTACCTGCCTGTAAGAGGCGTAGCTACCGCACTGGGTCAGCAGGTATCGTGGGATGCGAGCACCAACACCGTATACGTTGGAGAGCAGCCAACGAAAGCTCCTGCGTCTAAGTCTACCCCAGCGGGCACGGTGCTTTATAACAGCCACGGTATCAAAGTAACGTATCTCGGATGGGAACGGAGCAAAGGCCTTCCGGGCGATGAATTCAAATTTAAGATCGAGAATAATAATTCAGAGGAGTGGATGATATCCACTGATGATGCGTCCATAGGAAACACACAGGTATCGTTTGGTCTGATAACCTCTGTTGCACCGGGCAAAACTGCGTATACTGATACGGTCATGTTCGATTCCGAGATACATGATGACTATCATATAAGCAGTTACGACAGTATATCTTTTAAATTAGACATGTGTCCTACAACGACTTATGACAATATCTACTCAAATGAGATCACTTTAACTAAATAACAACAACGACAACAAAGCAACAAAACAACGGGAGGAAAATTGAATATGAAAAGGATATTACGGGCTGCGCTGTATATCCGCGTATCGACGGAAGAGCAGGCTAAAGAGGGCGAGTCCTTGCCGGCGCAGGAGTCTGCGCTGGTAGAATACGCCAATGAACACGGATACCGCATAGTGGATATCTATAAAGACGCAGGAGTCTCAGGCACTCGCAAGGTCGAGAAGCGACCTGAGATGATGCGGCTACTCGATGATGTGAAACAGGATAAGATCGATATCGTCTTATTCATCAAGATCAACAGATGGTTCCGCAGCGTGTCAGAATACTGGCGTGTACAGCGGATACTCGACGACCACGATGTAATGTGGAACGCCATAACCGAGGATTTTAAAAATGAAACGGCTATGGACAAGGCCATGATAAACTTTGCCCTCACCTTTTCCGAATACTTTGCCGGCGTTCAGGGAGAGCACATCAGATTCACCCTTGAGCGCATGGCCAAGAACGGCGAGCCTATATCAGGCAATCAGCCTTACGGATACATGATAATACAAGGTCCTAAGCATAAGATGATCGCTAAAGACCTGGCTACGGGTGATTACATACCCGACATGTACCAAAAGTACATAGAGTGCCACAACATAGCGGAGACTACGAGATATCTCAACGCTAAGTATCCGGATCAGAAATTCGCGGAGACTTACACGACCAGACGGCGCATATGCACGAGAGCCTATACAGGGTATCACTGGGCAAGGCCCGACTATTATCCGCCCTATGTCACTCAGGAGACATTTGACGAGGCAAACGCCATACTCAAAGCTCGTGCGGAGCGCCAGGCGCATAACAGGCATACGCCGCCTAAACTGTTCAGCGGTCTGATAATATGCCCCGACTGCGGCCGCAAGCTGGCAACGACATATAAAAAGCCTACGAAAGGCTACCCGAACGGATTCCGTAAATACCGATGTTCGATGGCCTGGAACCGTACAGGGAAGTGCAGCTACAGGCACGAGCTATATCAGTGGGTCATAGAGAAATACTGCGTTGAACACGCTATGTCTGAGTTAAAGAGCTTCACTCTCAAAGCTAAGACGATAGATACAGAGGCCCTTAAGGCTGAGCAGGAGCAAGAGAAACTTGAAGCGCAGCTCGAAAGGCTCAACGATATGTACCTGTATGGTAAGATGGATTTTGAATATTACAAGCGCCATATGGATGAGGTCACAGATAAGCTGGATAGGATCAAAAGAGGCGTCAAGCCGGCTGACAGATCGGTGGAAGAGCTTGAGGCTCTGCACATAGACAACTTCGAGAGTGCCTATGCGGCGCTCAACGAGGAGAATCGAGCCATGTTCTGGCATAAGCTCTTAAAGGGCATAACCGTTGAAAAGACTCACGTTACGGGTCTTATTTTTTAAAAGACAGCTGTACCCTCTAACGCTACATAGCCAAATGGCTTTGTAGCGTTAGAAGGTACACCCCAAAACGCGACCCGTTTATGATAACACGGGCGGAGAACGATAGCAAGGAGACAAAATAGAAGATGCCCTCAGCAATGACAGACTGCTGAGGGCAAATGTTTACTTTGTGAAGTATTTAGCTACTTTATAAGGCTTAGCGTCCGGGTCAGTTATGAAGTCTTTAGCGATACAGAAGTAGAAGTCTGTGTCGTTGCCGGCTCCGAATTTATCGCCGGTAGACTTATAATCGTTCCACGCCATGTTCATGACGAGATACCATTCAGTAGGATCTCCTGATACGCCGTGAGCGCGCATCACGTCATGTATATCCCTTATAGGCCACTTCTCGCCTGACGGCTTCATGGCCTTTACGATGCTCTCGGCTTCCTGCTGAGATATGGAATACGCGAGGCCTTCCATCTTATGCATTATCTCTTCATATGTCTTAGGGTCGGCTTTTTCAAGAGCCGAAAATCCCCACTCCATCAGGGAGTCCGTTTCGGCTTTAGGCACGTTCTTTGACCTGAGCCTGTCTATCAGCTCATTGTAACAGCTCATGTGTCTACTCCTTTACGACCGTCATAGCAACGTTTGTCGCCGTGAAGCCTGTTCCTGACACTACAGCCGTTATAGTAGCTGCGTCAGCACAGCCGCAGCCTGTCTCTCGTGTGACAGCAGCCGGTATATTCAGCTGATAGACGTTGCCTGCTACGAGAGTAGCTGACGCTGTAGCTCCCGGTATGGCTACACCGTTTTTGTACAGTGCGATGACTGTTGTACCTGCCGCCGTAGCAAGGAGCGTGATATCGGCGCTGAGAGTGTAGTAGCCGTTGCCCTTTATCGTGGCGTTACCGCCTGAGATGTTGCAGTTACAGCCGTAACGCCTGATAGCGTTGCCAAAGTTTATAACGCCGCCGGCTCCTATGACCTGTTCCTGTGTGTTAGCGGCGTAAGCAAGTGATCTGCTCATGATTACCTCCTAATAAAATGGCGAGAGCTGTCGCCCCCGCCTAAAGTATCCTCGCCGGTAAGGCGTTTATAAGTTGTATCCATTTCCGCAGCACTGAGCGTTGAAGAATGGGCCTATGCCTGCTGAATAAGCAGATGACATAGGGTATCTCACTACTCCGCACAGAGCTGAGCTGAGCCTGAGCTGGTCTATCTGAGCCTGCATGTCAGCCATGCGGTTTCCTGTGATAGCGTCGATGATCTTCTGAGACTGAGCTGTCACATTGGCATTGATAGCCGCAGTGTTCATAGCGCCCTGATATTCCACGTCCTTTATGGCTGTCTGCGTCTTGCAGCAACAATCGGCAAGCTGACTGCTGAGAGCGTAATCGCCATTCTGTACGAGCTGCTGAGTAGACGCGAAGTTCCTCAGATTCTCATAGCCTACTGTAGCAAGGCCCTGTGAAGTCTGCATGAACTGTGTCTGAGACATGTCAGACAGACGACCTACAGCATTTGAAAGGTCGTTGAAGTTCATAGCGCTGCAAAGTCCTGCCTCTGTAACAGGCTGCGCGGTCTGAGCCGGCATGTTGCGATTAGCGCCGAATCCGAAGCCGCCGCCCATCATCGCGAATATCAGGAATATGATTATCCACGCTGAGCTGCCGCCGCCGAAAGCGCCGTTACCGTCAGTGACAGCGGCGATATCAGCTAAACTGATCCCGTTTTCGTTCATAATGCTTTCCTTTCTGTTGAGATAGCTTTGATTTATTTATTGATGCATCAATCGAATTAAGTAAGAGAGCGGCGAGGCCATGAACTTTTCAAACTCAGAGTCAAAGTCTATGCCCTGAGTCTTGCAGAAATTCTGAGCCACTTTCCGCAGCTCGTCGTCCTTGCCCTTGTTCATGAGGTCTACCGCGTTGTTTATCATCGGCTGACCGCCTACTTTAGGCAGCAGCTGTTTCAGTATCATATTAGGATCCATCGTTACCTCCCCACATGCTCATGATCTCGTCTACTCGTTTAGCCAGCGAATCTATCTTGCCGTCTACGGACTTTATAGCGTCCGCAAGAGCCGTGTCCGTTGACGCCGTTTGCTTTACAGGCTCATCAGTTACGAGCGCGTATTTGAATATCTTTGATGTACCGTCCGCCATGAGCTGCTTACGATAGACAGCCGAGCCGTCCGACAGCGGATAGTACTTAGGCTGTCCGTCAAGGCTTATCTGCGCGGCTTTCACCGTCTCATAATCGCCTACTATCTCGCAGCCGATCTGTGACTGAGGCGCAGACTGCTGAACAGGCTCCTGCTGCATCGGCGCGTAAGGTTGCATCTGGTACTGCATGTAAGCCGGCACCTGAGGCGGCAAGGGTCTGCCGTATATGTCTGTTCGGGCATAAGCTCCGTATGGATTGATCTGGTTCATATGTATCCCTCCTACTGATAGTGTAGGATTTTGGAGAGCATCTGATGTACCAACAAAGAATTGAAAAAGTATTGGGAAAGTGCTTGACTAAATGTCCGCATGGGTACCTGACTTGCAGAAGTGATATTGGGTGCTTGACGAGCGTCAGCAGGCGCCTTATAATATTATTGTGTTTTGTTGCGCCTGCCTTGCATAGGGCGCGATGTTTATTAATAAAAAGCACCCACCGAAGGACTCATATCCTCAGATGGGTGCTTTTTATCATTTGTTTATATATCGTTCTATCGTTTGCAGTATCTCTCGGTGTTTTCGCTTCACGCTGCTCTCGGATAGACCGAGCTTATCGCCTATATAGCGAAAATCCTGTTTATCAATGTAATGCAACTGCATCAGCTGCTTCTCCTGCTCCGATAAGATCACTGCGTTTATTACTTCGTTAAATGCAGCCACATCTGATATCCGCCGTAGATACCGTCTCGTCTCTATGTGGCTCATTAGGTTGTCTCTCCGTTTATCTGCTCAGTTCTGCTATGAGCGCGTTCCAGGTCTTAGGGCCCGCTATGCCGTCCACGGCAAGACCGTGCCTGCGCTGGAAGCTCTTTATCATGGCCTTTATACTATCGTCATAAGTGGACGCTGTGTGATCGCCGTAACCGAGCTTCTTAAGCTTACGGCTCAGTACGAGCACAGCCGCTCCGGCTGAGCCTGTACGCACCGTTGGCTTAAGAGAGCTGTACGACGTGTACTTCTGAGAGCTGCTGTTCGGTCTGTAGGCTCTCCACTTAGCGCTGCGGGTGTCTACGTGTACGTAGCCGCCTGTGCCCGTGTCGTAGCTGCCGCACTCGATACCGTACTTTGTGGTATACAAGCTGTCGATGTACATGGCTACGAGTAAAGGGTCTACGAGCTTGCCCGACTTATCGTACACCTTGATGTCAGCCGCACAGCCTACAGCATGCTTAGACGCCGTAGCGCCGCCTATCTTCTTGTTGTACGTAGGACAACGATAACCTGACGTTATCAGCACTTTGCCAAAATGTATTCTCACCTGTGTAAGAACAGTGACAAGCTCTGTGCTTATCTTTGTCTCTTTACAGCAGCCGACGCCCTTGCAGTCAAACTCTGTAGACTTAAAATAAGCGCTCAGTATGGTCTTATGACCTTTTCTATAGGTCTTTAACATTATTCTACCTCTTATTCATATTCAATGTCTAAGCCGTATGCTACAGCGCATGCGTGCTCTATACGACAACCTCTGTTCTGCTCCCAGCCCTTAGCGAACACCACGAGGTCGGCGGTGCCGAGAAGTTTTATAGATTCTCCGATATACCACAGTGGCGTTGCGTCATGCGGAGCGTTCTCGAAAAAGCTGTCTATCACATCATAAGTAAAGTATTCGTTTGATAGCTCGTCACGCTTTTTCTTTATGTATTCATCCGTTACGCCGTTCATCGGCTGTGATATAAATACTTTCATTCTTTTAATTCTCCCTTACAAACACCCAGTCTTCCGCAAGCATGTCTGCCTGCGATGCTAACCAACCCATCTGTACGCCGGATGTTCCTATAAAAGCTATAGCCATGTTTCCGATTGCTTCATGTTCACAGTTTACGATCTCACCGTCAGAGGATTTATAAGAAATACCAGTAGCAAGCTGTATGTACTGTTTCTTACCATTCCACCCTTTACGCGCTACTTTAAGACCACGCTTTACATACTTGATAGCATCACTAAAGCCAAATGTTGCTTCACCGCCGAGCTGAGGGCAGTTCGTTTCATCAGCAAATATCCATTCATCTGAGCAGATGTTTAACGTTGTATACTCAACCACTTCTGTTTCACGGATATCCATTAATTTACCATCTTTGGTATGCATCATGATCGTTTCTTTTTCATCGTCCCAGTACCAGTAGCCGCCCCATGATGGTAATTTAACTTTAGCTCCGTGCTCTTTCATTTCTTTGAAAATTTCTTTAAATTCCATGTCTCATCACTCCTTTGGGTCTGTGCTATTCTTCTTTTCGTGCTGTACGCCGAAATAGAAGCCTACTATAAGTGTAAACACTGACAAGAACTCACTGCTCGATATAGTGCCGCGTATCGAGAGCACCGCAAACACGGCTGTGAGCACTAAAGTAAGGATAGACTTCACGTCTATCAACTTCGCAAGTTGTTTTAAAAACATATTCTCGTCCTTTCTGTAGCCTTTCGATAAACTGGTCGATTCCGACCAGTTTAAATGATGTGGGTGCTAAGGACATTTGTATCCTTAGCACCTGGGAGAGAGGGCAAGCCGTATTACCTGCCCTCAGATACATAGACCACCTAACCTTTTAACGGCAATTCGTTTACTTCCTTCATGAGACCGTCGTAGTCTCCATTGCCACCGAGCCCGTTGTGATATGTCGAATGCATATCATTAAGCATTTTACTGTTTGAAAACGTAATCTCGCCTTCTTCTATATATTTCAGTCCCAAGTACTGTATCTTGTCTGCAAGCAGGAGCTTTATTCCCTGTTTTAGTGCAGCATCCTTGTCTTCTGTTCTGTCCTTTACTGCGTCTTTCCTCTTGCGGCGGTCAGATATGTAGTTTCCAACCTGCGTTATCAGCGCCGATAACGCTGACCCACCAAGAACTGCTATGATTATTTCTGTCATGACCTGGGTGATTAATGTATTTCCTTTACTATCTTATCGAGTGTATACTTCCTGCAGGCTTCGAGGAATTCTCTCTGCTCTGCGCTGTATGGAGCGTATTTTATGCCGTGCTGCGAGCAATACATGTCGAGTGCTACGCCTACGTCTACATTTTCCTTTACTGCTATTTCTCTGATTTCTTTTGCGTTCTTAACGAATCTGTTTTCTTTGTTGATAGTCATTTTCTTTTCCATGTTTATACCTCCATAAATACTACCAAAATAATAACACTACACCTTTGCCGGCTTCGCCAGCATAACAATATCCGTCTTCGCCATCTTTGACTGAATTACTTCCATGCGCATAACCACCCGCACCACCGCCATAAGGGCCACCCGCGCCCGCTTTTGAATCTGATCGACCTGCGCCTCCACCTCCACCACTACCAGTTCCGTCACCAGCATTTGATTCTTTGTGTCCGCCGCTACCTCCATCAGTATAATTATTAAACCACGCTCCGAGTTGAAAACCCCCGGCGCCGCCACCGCCACCAGTTCCATATTCATCTGTATATTCTCCGCCATAGGCTTTACCTCCGCCATTACGCTCTCCACCTTTAGCTATGACAAGGTTTCCTATGCTTGTTGAACTACCAGCGGTTGATGCAGGCGCACGCCCAGCTACTGTTATCGGCACTGGTTCTGTTGGGTCACTGAAAAAGATATTTTTTATTACCACTTCACCAGCTCCACCTCCATTGCCGCCTAATGCATATTTATAATTACCATAGCCACCTGCACCGCCGCCGCCTGCGCCGAAGCCACCTCCACCTCCACCACCACCGCCTCCATATCCAGAAGAATCTGGAGAGCATTTACCACCACAGCCTGCTGCGCCGCCTGATGTGCCACCTTCACCGCCTGCGCCACCACCTACGACTATAGCAGTCACTATAGTTTTATCCGTTATGCCATAAGTCGCGGGCACGAATGACTGCGATTCAGTAAATACAAGAAATCCCATTTGTTTATCCTTTCCGTTACCACATAAGCAGGACGACTCCGCTACCTGCCTCACCAATAAGACACCATCCATCTTCTCCGTTAGGATTTGAAGGGCTATATCCTCCTGCGCCACCACCAAATTTTCCACCAGAAGTAATATCTCCTGTTGATTTTGTGCCGCCGCCACCACCAGCAGCTCCTGTTCCTGGTGTAGCGGCGGCATAAGGAGAATCATAATATCTACCTTCTTCTCCGCCAGTACCAGCAGTTGATTTGATAAAACCCATGCCTAATTGAAATCCTCCAGCGCCACCGCCGCCACCACCACCATAAGTTGTTTGATTGCGGCCCATACCTCCGGCGTCCACTTTTCCGCCACCTGCTGTAGCAAGACTTCCTATACTTGTAGCTTCCCCTGGAGTATCCGCTGGTACGCGTTGGCCCACAGTTATTACAACTGCTTCCAAGGGGTTTGAAAACACAATATTTTTTGCTACGATTTCACCAGCTCCGCCTCCATTACCAGCAAATTTATTGTCCTTGTGCGAACCTCCTCCGCCGCCTGCGCCGAAGCCACCTCCACCTCCGCCGCCGCCACTGACTGTCGAAGAACTGGAATCTCCTGTACCGATTCCACCGCAACCTGATGCTCCACCAGCAGAATAAATAGTGCCACTAGAGCTTTTGGCGCTACTACCTCCCGCACCACTGCCTACAAGAATAGCTGTAACAGGAGTTTTTCTATCAATACCATAGTCAGCAGGCACAAAATTCATTGATTCTGTAATCATTAAAAATCCCATGTTTATATCCTCTCTGATAAGTCTTTGTTATCATATACGGTGATAGTCTGTGCGTTACCTGTAAGTGATATAGTTCTTCCCGTGTGCTTATGGTCGCCGGTCATATCAAACATCCACGCATCTTTATACGGGCTCGCATATAGTATCGGGTGTGTTTGCATGATATACATATACAAATCACTACGTAAAACCGTTTTTGACTCTTTCGATAGCTGCTGTAAGGCTTCGTTCACAGTGGGATCTTCGCTGCTTGTGAAACCCAACATGGCAGCTGTATCATCCGAGAGCAATGTTGCCTTGTTGAGCGGCGTGCCCTCGTTGCCGCTTACCGGCTCGTCAGCTCTTTCGAGCGTGACATACTCGGACGTACCATCAGCATGAGTTATCTTGACCCTACCGGGGTACTTAGGTACTCTGTCTCTCATTTCATCACTTCCTTACTGTTACAGACACGCGCTGTACCCACACTTCATCGCCTATACCGAATCTGAATTCGAGTGTGTACTGACCCTCCGCAGGCGGGGATATGAGGCACGTCATGTCGTTACCTGTTACTACCGGTGTACCGTCCTCAACGAGACCGGCTGAATCTATAAGTTTATACTCTGGCGACGTGATATTGAAATCCGTCTCCTGTCCTCGGTAAGTGACGCGTACTGTGACACGCCGTATCTCACCGAGTATCATTGATATCCTATTCGTCACTGTACTCTCCTCACCATCTTCCGCATACTTCGCAGCGGATAACGTCTATATCGCAAGCCGAAGTCAGCACATCTACCATGTGTTCGTCGCCTGTGTCTACTTCGGCTGTGCAATCAGATACCGTAACGCTCATGCTTCTGTTATCGTCTACACCAGCATCACACTCAGCTACATCTGTGACGATACATACACGCGTCATATCTATCGCGCATAGCGCAGATGCGATATAAGCCACATTACCGGCATAATCTTCTGCATATATCTCTACGTAGTATATGCCTTTCAGCGTTTCCGGAGCTGTAGCTTCCCACAGCCCCGTATTTTTATTTAACGTAAAGTCGATGCGTTCCCCGCTGTCTATGCTGCCGTAAACGGCGGCTACCATCAGTCAGTTACCGCTACTGAGATAACGAACGTCTTGCCTGCGTCTACCGGGTTCGGCGTGATGCTTACTGCCTTGATAACAGGCGGAGCTGTATCGAGCGTTACATGACGCGTTACCGTAGTAGACTTACCGGCTGAATCGGTAGCAACGACGGTTATCGTGTTACTGCCGTTCGTCAGCGTTATCTTAGTGCTGAACGCACCGTCTGAGCCTACTGTTACGGCCGTACCGTTGACTGTAAGCGTTACAGGTGATGATGTTACATCATTTGTCGTACCTGCTACGGTAAGCGTAGCGTTGTTGGTTACAAGACCTTCAGCAGGTGACGCTACCGAGAGCGTAGGCGGTACTGTATCGACCTTGAATGTTACTGTCTTAGCTGATGCCGCATTACCGTCATAGTCTTTTGCGTTGACCGTGATAGTGTGTGAGCCGTCAGCAAGCGCCTCGGTCGGCGTGTAAGAGCAAGAGTAACCCTTGCCGCTTACAGTCTTTGTGATGCCTGTAGTAATGACAGCTCCGCTGTCTATCTTTACAGATATAGTAGCAGGATCTACTCCGGAATCGTCGTCTGCGACTGTCCACGTTATCGCAGGCTTGTTGTTTGTTATCGTAGCTCCGGCTGTCGGTGCTGTTATGCTTATAGTAGGCGCTACTTTTTCTTTGACTTTGAGCCGTAAGTTCGTACCGAGCGTAGCGTCTGTAGCGTCCTTGGTTGTACTATTACCTGCTGTATCAGTGGCCGTTACAGTGACAGGGTAATAGTGCCCGTCCTGTGTATACGACGACTTAGACGGTGCTGTGATGGTTGCTTCGTACTTGCCCGTTGATGAGTTGAGCGTGAGCGTGTAATTCTGCCCGTTTATCCGTGCTATAACTGTTTTAACTGCCATGCGTTATCCTTTCTCCGACTATTCGCCGGCGTAAAGTTCACCCGAGTAGTACCACTCAGGGTATAAAGTCTTTGTTATTATCTCAGCGCTCACTGATATGAGCGCCGATGCTCCCACGAACACCGGATTGGGTGTCAGAGTGACCGATGTTATATCGAGCATTTCTACTTCTACCGGATAGCGTTCGTTTGGGTCTACCGGCTCAGGTGGCGGTTCGGGTTCAGGCTCAGGCTCAGGGTCCGGGACTACCGTCTCCCATGCTATCTCGCATGAGCCGTTTCCCTCGTTCGCGCCGTCCTGTCCTGTAGCTGTCGTGTTATATGACCATGAGTAGGCTGTGTAGCTGGAACCGGACCATCCGCCTCCGTATGACTGTGAATCATCAGCTGCTCCGCCGCCTCCGTAGCCGCCCTGACCGGTTGAGCTGTTACGGGTGTAATACGCGCCTTTAAGGTCATAGCTTATATACTGCGATATGCCCATGACTGACGATGTGCTGCTCGAACTTGTTCCGGCTTTCGTGGTTGTGCTGTAGGCTGTGTAGTTCGATGGTGACTTATATGCCGCGCCTATGCCGTCCTTGCCGTCTACTTTAGTACCTTTGTAGCTCTCATCGCCCGTGCCTCCACCACCGGCAGCAACGAGAAGCACGCGAAGTACCTGTGAGCCTTTGGTCACATCGTAGTTGCTGTTCTCAACTGAGGATATTTCTTGAAACACGAACGTTCCGCCGCCACCGCCGCCGGATGCTCCGTCTCTTGACGAGCCGGTATTACCTGTGCCTTGCTGACCTACGCATATACGCAGTACATCTCCCTTTTGCAGCTCTATATCACTTTCGATACTTGCGCCTTTTCCTGCGACTGAGCCGTAAGATGTGTTGTATCTGTTTCCGATACCGCCGGATGCACCGCAGGCTTTTATATGATACATGCCTGTTTCAGGGACTTGAAATGTGACTTCTGAACCGGTGTATTCAAATTTTTTGCTATGCTGTTCTGTAGCCACTACAGCTCACCTCCGTAGAGCTCCCCGCTGTACATGTATATAGCCTTCATGTCAGCTATCATCTCATTTATCCTGTACAGGTCGAATTCCATGTTGTTTATCTCTACATAATCTGTCCTGTCATCCGCACGCATTTCAGGCATATCCTGTGCCTGAGCATATGCGTTAAGCAGCTCCGTGATGTTATCCCTTACGCGCGTGAATTCAGTCAGTGTCGGGAAGTCTGTCATAGACCAATCGGTCTTTACGGTTACGTGTGACGTGTAACCGCAGCTATGAAGCAGCTCTGACAGATATTCACAGTTACCCTCGATACGGTTAAGGTCTGATGCATTGAGGGTGCCCTTATACTCTGATGATGCCGATTCGGATGGACTTTTGTTATATGCTTTAGCAAGGCTGACATCCTCTTCAGTCCTGTCAAACACAGGTTCTATCCACTCAGACATCTGCATCACCTCCAGCTATTATCATCTTTGTCGAACCGCTTATACCGCCGTCAAAGCTGATGTTGTGCTCTACTATCTGCACGCTGACCTTAGGAGTGAATGCAGTTTCAAGGTAGATATGATCTGCCATATCGACCTCCGGATAGCCTCGATCTTCAACTTCATACTCGTTACGTCGCTTTTCAAAGGCAGCTATCCAATCAGCGTAAGCCTCGGCGTGAGCCCTTGATGTGATGAGCTTGTTGCTCATCGGGCAATCCTCGCCGTTCGTATTGTACTGTTTCCTTACGGTATTTGAGTTTACCGTAATACTCTTACCGTTAATTTTAACAGACCCCTTGCCTGAAAGCAAGCACGTACAGTATTCGGCGTAAAATGTAGGCTCTCCCGTCACCGTGACGCCTGAATCTGCGGATATGGACTGCCCCGTACTCATCGAGTATGTTATCTCCGTGAGTGTAGGAGTCGAGTGGTCTATATCAATATTTGTCAGTTCGCTCGTTCCCGTATCGACCGTGATATCGCTATACTCAGTAGTAACTGTGTAAAGCACCGGATATTTTGTAGTGACCGGCGCTGAGAACACGTCATTGAATGAAAGCTCATAGTCAAGCTGGGTCTCATCAGGCGGCGTTATATGTATCACGCCGGCTCTGTCCGTGTACAGGACACACATACAGGCATTAGCTATGAGCTGTAAGTTGTTCCTTATCGCGTCACGGGGCAGCGGATAGGTCGTAGTGAACTGCTTGAGCCTATCGGATAACACATACTGCGGATGCATAAGTTCCGCGCCGTCAAGCATCTCTTTGGCGAGATCGTAAAACGTCCTGCCCCCGGCAACGTACTTGCCCTTATCCCAAGTCTCGGTGAGCGACAGCAGCGTGCTCTGAGCTTCGAGACTAAGGATAGGTATAGAGCTGTTCGCGTCAACGCTGAATCCTGATGTGGTGTACATCGCGCCTACGTCTATCCACTCGGCGGAGCCGTTATTCAGCTCATAACCTATTCGGCTGTTAAGCGGCTGCCTTTCCTGCAGGTATGCGTAGATGCCCTGAGGCTTCTCAGGTGAGAAGTTCTTATCTGTGTCTATGACTGACACCGACATGCTCTCTGTCGGCAATTCGGTACTTATCAGCGATATCGATCTTTTCCAATCCGCGGAGTTTATCGTTTCGTTATCAAATTCAAGCACTACTCCGAATGTCACGCCTATTACTCTAATGCGCCTGTTCGGTATCCTTGTGCCGTTAAAATATACAGTGACCTTGTCAACGTACTCTCCCTCCATCGGCGGTATCGCATCAGAGATGGCGAGTTGCTGGCCTGTTACCGCGTAAGACTTGCTGAACTTCTCTTTTCCGCTCAGGCTCGCTTTAACTGTCACTTCCAATGGTCTGTCTCCGTCTAAATGGTCTGAGAACCGTAGCGTGAGACCAACAAAAGCGAAACTCTGTGAGAAGCTGAACGCGAGATACGGCGTATCGGTAAATGCCCCGCTGTCATCGCTTATGCCCGTTGACACGAATCCCTGATACACGAAACCGCTCTCAGGCAGCAACACCTGAGAGCCATCGAGTATGAACCTGTTCGTTTCCAAAGTAGCGTATTCATAAGGCGTAGATGACTTATACACCACATTCCGCGTGTCTGCAAAGTCTACTGTATCAGAGGCCTCTACCGTAGCTGAGTCCGCGGCGTCCGGCTCTATTACACTGAACGTCACTTGCAATAAAGACTGATTCCTTATGACCTGTCTTGATTCGGTCTTGTATTTATCGCTTGTCTGATACATGCTCCATCACGCTCCTACGTCGATTATGTTGCATTTGCAATTTATGTAATGTGTCGGATCGCCGTTGTTATCGACCCAGTACGGTTCAGCCGATGCATCGCCCCAGTAGACCTTAAGCGTCCTGCGGTTGCGAGTGCGAGCGTCAAAATAGCTCAGAGTGCCATAAAATTTATCTATCTCTTTAAGTATCGATCCCCACTGAGCCGCAGTCAGATAAGGCCATGACAAGCTGTCGAGCTTAAGCTGTCTGCGGCCTATCTTCTGCGCTACGACGACTCCGTTTGCATTACGTGAGCTGTCTACTATCTGATACCACCCTTCGGTGAGCCCCCTTGCGGGGGCGGGAAGAGTGATACCATTTATCCTTATAGTATCTGTCTTAGCCATGACCCTATCTCCTATCTTGCGAATACTCCGCCGTCGAACTGTACGCCTCTGTTACGCTCTACCTCGCGCTGATTAGCGTATATCTGCTTGCCGTCGAGGTAGACCTTGACATTGTTCGTAGAGCTGTTGTTGCCCATGACCGCCTGGACTGCGTTAGCTACTCCGGCAGCTACGGCCTCTACTATCTGCGTCTGATTCATTACGGCGTTCGATGTGCCTATGCGGCCAACAAGCTCCGGACCCGCTTCTCCGGCGAGGAACAGATCGCCTGTAGGCACTGTACCGCCTCCGGCTTTCTTCGATACCTTAGCCGTTTTAGCCGATGCTGCTCCTATCGACGCTGCCGCCATACGAGCTGATTCAGCTGCGGCTATGATCCTTCTTGCCTGCATCTGTGTCGTTGTCACAAGGTCGTTCATTATCGTCTTGATGTTTGCGGATATCATCTTAAGAGTGTTGTACAGCGCCGCCTGACCTGAGCTTAAGCCATCGGTCAGAGACTGGACCATCGTTGTACCATAGGTGTTGAACTCGCCCTCATCGTCTTCCGAGTCATCCATGTCGAACTGCTTGTTCATGGCGCCTAACAGGACTGAGCCGAGAGTTGTCGCAGGAGCTATGAGCTTAGATGCTCCGTCGCTTAAAGCTCCTACCAGACCGTTCACGAACTTATTGCCTGTAGACTCAGACTCTTTAGAAGTCAGCGCGTCCACGTCAAGAGTGCCGTTCATGGACTGTATCAAAGCATTGCCTATCGTCTTAGCTGAGCTCGCTACTTTCTGAACTCCGTCATCTAAAGCGCCTGTGAGACCCTGCACAAAGAAGTCACCTATTACAGCAGCCTCTTTAGATGGTGAATTAATGTCAAGCGCATTTTTGAGCGACTTTATGATCGTAACACCCAGATTCTTAGCAGCATCCCGTACCTTGAACATGCTCTGTGTTATCCCTTTCAAGAAGCCCAAAACAAAATCTATACCGGCTTGTATAGCTGACGCGGTAAGCTGTCCTATGCCCTCGAGTAAAGCTAAGACTATTTTAGTACCGGCTTTAACAACCGACGATATAAGCTGTCCTACACCCTTAAGTAAGGCACTGACTAACTTAACGCCTGCTTCGATGACCGATGCCGTGAGCTGACCCACACCCTCAAGTAAAGCTCCGACTATCTTGACAGCGGCTTTAGCTATCTCCGGTAAACTCTTTATTATGCCCTCTGCCAAAGCAAGCAACAGCTTAACTCCGGCTCCGATTATCTTAGGCAGGTTCTCTGCCACAGCTAACACGACAGTACTTATTACATTGGCTACCGCGACTATGAGTTTAGGTAACGCCGCAGCTATGCCGTTTATAAGTGCTACAAGCACATTAGTGCCCGACTGGATCACTGATGATATATTGTCCGTAACGCCGCTTATAAAGCTGACTATGATATCCGATCCGGATTCGATAGCCTGCGGCAGTCCGTCAGCCACGCTGTCCGTGAAGTTGACTATCGCCTTTGCCCCCGCCTCAGCAAGCTCCTTGAAGTCGATGTTTGCGAAATAGGCTTTTATCTGATCCCAGTGAGTGTATATCTCAACAGCCGCTAAAGCGATAGCTCCGACAGCTGCGGTTATGAGACCCGGTATAGGCCCGAACTTAGCAGCCACACCGCCCGCTACCAGTCCGATACCGACTATGGCCTGTGCCACTGTGGCAGCTGACGCGTCGCCTGAGATTATCTCCTGAAACGCCTTATAAAGCATCTCTATACCCGTGGCGAACAGCATTATGGCCTTGACTGTCTTACCGAATGGCGAGTTCTTAAAGATCATGTCAACACCGAGCCATGCAAGGCCTACGCCACCTATCTGCTCAGCGAGTGACCGCCAGTTTATGCCATTCATGAATGAATCCCACATACCACCAAAGAACAGAGCCGCGCCACCTGCCATAAGCAGAGCAGAGCCGAGCGTCTTAAAATCGCCCGCTGCTGAGGCTATACCCTTTGCGGCCGCGAATCCTTTCATGGCTTTATTGAGGTCAGTCACCGCCTTATAAAGGCCGTGGCCTATCTTCCATGCACCGAACGCTGTGCCCACTCCTGCAACGAGCGGCAGCATACGCCATATGGTATCGGCAAGATCCTGTGCCTGCTTATCGAGACTTTTCAGCATGTCCTCAGTCCAGAGCGAATCAAGATCGAGTCCGAGGTCTGATCCGCCAAGACCTCCGCCGCCACCGGCTCCGCCTGCACCTCCGCCGCCACCGCCGCCTTCGGCAGCTTTATCCGCGGAAGTGTCGATAACGTTGAGTTCGTCCCAGCCCATCATGTATTGCTTCATCTTCTTCGCGTTGTCTGCAGCTTTCTTCGTAGCTTTTGCATTCTTGTCTGCCGCTCCTGCCGCGTCATTGGCCGCGCTCGCCGCTGAGCCGTAATTCGTAGCGACGTTGAACGCCGACTTATCCCACTGCTTAAGGCCTTTGCCTGTCAGCAAGATGGATATCGCGTTTATGACCTTTGTTACGACGATGACTATCGCCTGTAAGATAGGTATGACTTTCGCGGCTACTACGGACACCAGCATGCCGAATGTCTGCGCCAGTGTTGATATCTGCGCTCTTAAGATACGGATAGCGTTTGCCGGTGACACAAGCGTCCTTGCCATATCGCCTATAACGTTTCCGGACTGCTCGACCATCGCGATATACCTTATCTGTGCTTTCTCCGCCTGAGTCATTTCCTGCATGGACATGTTTATGCCGTTTCGGTAAGCCACCTGCTGTAATGTAGCTTCGTCGAGCGCATAACCTAATCTTCTCAGCGGTTCAAGCTCGCCTGTGATACCTGACGCCACTTTGTTGTATGCTTCCTCTATCGGCAAGTTAAAGAATGATGATATATCGTAAGTAAGCTCAGTAAGTCCGCGCGACATTGAGTAAGCCTTGTCTGTGGCTATACCGAATCCTGTGCTGAGCTGCATGAATACGCCCTGGAACCTTGCCCAGTCCGACATGTTTATACCTAAAGCCTGCGACACTTTTTCAGCGTAGTTATACGCGTCATCCGCGTATTTACCCATTGCAACAGAGAACAGGTTCATGTTCTCGTATCGATCATTAAAGCTGTCCATGAACTGCTGCAGTATATCGGCGATCATCTGATATGAATACGCATATGCGAGCCATTTTGTTTTGAGACTGCCTATCGCTCCCGACAACAATCCGTGCTTTACCGCGCTCTTCTCCTGCGCCTTGTTATAATTGTTGAGACTGGTCGTTGCCTTATTGATATTCGTAGGCAGAGCGGCAAAGCCTCTTGCTACTGCGTCCATCTGAGTAGCTAACGGCTTCATCGCCGTGGTCAGCTGCTGTATCTTCATCGCGAACTCAGATATGCTGCGCGTATCGAGCTTCTTCGATATGTCAGGCACCTTAGACAGCTGATTCAGCAACGTGCCTAAGTTGGACTTGCCTATGCCACTCAAAGGCTTAACCGCCTGTGACAGCGCGTTCAGATGACTTGCTGTCTGACCGAGATTGATAGACGATATCTTACCCAGTGCGGTCGGGAGCTTGTTCAGTGAGCTCAATGTCTTTCTGAGACCGGCAGGATCCTGTACTTTCGTGAGCTGTCCGAGTGCTGTAGTCAGCTGATTGATGCTCTTCGCCGATGCGCTGGTATTAGACAGACCGTTCAACGCGGTCTTAAGTTTATTCAGATTATTGATCGAGGTCGTGAGCTTGGCGTTGCTGCGCAGATCGGCAAGAGACTTAGACAGCTTCTCTATGCCGTCGGCGGATAACGCCGCGGATGAATCGACTTCTATGGCTATAGAATCTATCGTTACTTCGCTCATGTCTGCCCCCTTTCTTCTTTTAGCTTTCTGTTATGCTCTTCCGCGAAAGCTATCATGGACTGCTTCATGCGCTCGACCATGCGCTTACGCTCGCGCTCCTGCTGTTCTTCTTGTTCTGCAGCAGTGAGCGGTAGGGGTTCTCTTGGGTACTCGATTTTCTTTGCGGACTGGCTCGACAGCCTATTGATTACCGTAGCCGATAAGGCGTGTGACATGTATATGCCTTCAAGCCACAGCTGCTGATTGATCTGTCGGGTCTTTATCTTATGGGCTTCTCTATAAGCTCGTGTGCGTTCTGCTGAGCCGTTCCAATATTCATCGTAGCTCATACCCATAGCCATGTAGACCGGACACTGATCGATAAACAGCTGAGAAATAGGAAAGGGCGCGGATCTCTCCGTGCCCTTTTCGTCGTTCCCTGTATCTAAGGGCGAAAAACTGTCCGCTACTCGTTCTTCGTCCACTTGACTTTTTTTGATCCGTCCTCCGGACTGTCGCCTTCAAGGACTGAGTTAACAGCATCCATATAAAGTTCAGTGAGCGCATATATGAGATCCGCTTTATCTTCAAGCGCGCTGTATATCTCATCGATCTTCTTTACCTTCATGTCCTTGTGGTGCATGTAAAATGCGCCTTTGAAAAGGACAGGTATCGTGGTGGCAGGCTTAGCTGACAGCTTCTCTACCGAGAAGCCCTGATTCTCCATCATGCGTACAGCCTGCTTTGAATATTCGAGGGTATACTCTACTCCATCATAGTCAAATTTGATATTCATTATTAGGTTCTCCTTGGTTCTCTGTTATTACCTACGCCTGAGCGAATGCGATATCTGTCGATGGAACGACATTTATCGTCATCTCGATAACTTCGTCTACGCCCTTGCCCGGCAGACCCATTGTGTGCTCGCCCTGCCAAGTGAACTTTGAGCCGTCTGAGAAGCTCAGTTCGTAATACAGATTTTTGTTAGCGTCATCATTGCAAGCCTTAAAGTCCTCTGCCGTGTAGTTTGCTGTGAATGACTTTAAGTCTGATGATAAGATGCCCGGTATATACGTCTGCTGACCGTTTGCCAGCGTCGTGGTCTCAAGCAAGTTAGGATCGCCGAAAAGATCCGGGAAGTCCTTGATATCGACTTTCTTTGTCAGTGCTTCAGCGCTGGCACCCCACTTAAGGGCCACTCCGTAAGAAGATATTGCCATATCTTTACCTCCGTGTTATGTTGGCGCTCTATGGCTCTCATATCTCTGTTCCGTGTATGTATCCGTTCTCGTCTACGACTGCGGAAAACACGGTCGTTATACAATACACTGTGTTGTTTATTATGTCCGGTGTCGTACTGTAGGAAGTCCTTTTAAAACCCATGCTCTTGAATATTAGATCGATCTCCTTTTGTATCGACCGCGCTTCTGCGCGTTTGCCAGACGATTTATTGCTAAACACCTGGACACGATAGCGTACTATGTTGTACCGCTCACGGTCCGAGCTGTCTGCTTCTGTTTCTATATTGTCTATCTCATCGAGCGCTACAGCCGGATAGCTGACAGGTGTCTGAACATACTCGCCTGTAACACGTATTCCCTTAAACTTAGCTCTGAGAGCTGTAGCTGTCTGCGTGAAAACTTCGTTGAAGATATCGATCATACGCTCATCAGCACCTCCCTCACGATGCGCTCTACATCCTGCTGTATATCAAGTGATGCCTGATACATAGCCATAGCCGCAGGCTGACCATATGTGTGCTTAGACTGACCGGATGCACCATACCACCAACCTTTAGGGTCATCCCAGTGACCTTTGCCGTTTGGAGCATCCGACCATGTTCCGGGGCCTGTGCCAAACTCAGCGTTAAGAGGATGCTGCTGACTTGCGAAGCGCGAACCGGCACCGAATTCTATGAATCCTACGTCCTTGCTCTTAGCGTAGATAGTAGCTATCATATTGCTTCGGTCGACTACCACGCTTATCTCAGGTCTGATATCATCATCGTTCATCTGAGCCACGCTGTAGTATAAAGACGCTCTGAGCGCCCCATACTCGGCCAATCTATCGACTATCAGCTCCTGCGCGCGTTTGATGCGGAGCTTGACCTCTTCAAGCTCTTTGATGGCTGACCTTAAGCTGCGGTCATTGAGCTTTATAGTGATCTTCACAGCCTACACCTCGCTCAGGGCAAACAGCTTGGAGTCAAGTCCGTCAGCGACTTTGCGTACCACGTAGTTATGCGGCTCGCTCACGTCTCTGCCATACCATATGCGTGCTCTCTCCTGTATCGGACAATCGACAGGTGCTGCTATAGTGCGAGTATAATTAGTATTAGAGCCGAATACTTCGATAGCCTCCTGTCCGACTGCTGACGATATATTCAGCAATACTCGAACGGGTTCAGTGAATACCTCAGTCTCTTCGCCTGTCTCATTTCCCCACTCGTCCGTCTCCATATGAGATGCTCCCGTAGGGTTTGCATACCATATCTCCCGGCGATTCCTCTTAAGCATCCGCATTAGGCACCCCCGCATAAGGAACGATCCTCTTCAGTAAGCTCGATGACACATAAGCGTTCTCGTAGCTTCTGCTGATACCGTTCTCAGAGTGAGACTGTTCGCCTTCCGCGCCTTGCCGATTGTAGATCTCCACAGCTATCTGTAACTGTAGCATCTCGTACCTCGGCTCTACTGCGGTACCGTCAGGGTACCCGAACGGATAGCGCCTGTTCAGCACTATCGCTTCGGATATATCTACGAAAGTCAGGAGATCATCGACACTGGCTTCCGGTATCATAACAGCAAGTTTCAATGCTTTTTCCTCGTTCGTCATGCTCTGACCTCCTGACTACAGATCGATCTTACTAACCCTTTGAGCCGGGCTGTTCAGTCTGTCCTGCATCTTTCGATGCTTTGCTTACTTCCGGGTCTACAGCCTTGAATACTGCTACCTTGTCCATGCCCTCAAATGATGGAAGCACGATCTCAGAAGCGATCGTTTCCTGTGTTACAGGATGAGCCTTATTGATGACTGTTATAGCCACGCCTGTATTGACGATAGCTACTGATGCGCCCTGTCCTGCGTTAAGGTCAGCCTCTTCCGGAGTAGTACCATAATATGTATTACCGAGCGGAGTGCTTGGGAGCAGAGTAGCGTAACCGTCAGGATAGAAGTTCTTAGCCTCGCCGCCCTTTTCAAGAAGATACTTCTTGTTGTACTCAACTACAGTAAGACCAAGCTCTTCATTGAGGTAATCCTTTACGCTCTGTGAAGTGTATCGAACTATAGCTGCAACGTTCTTAGCCTGAATGTAAGCCTGCATCTTCTTGTTGTCTCTTAAGAGCTTCATAGTGCTCTTATTGACGAGAAGTACATCAGGCTTCACGCCTGTGAGTTCTTCGATCTTCTCCTGCATATCTTCAAGGTCTGAGAGAGGGTCTGAATTCTCTGTGTCTGACCATGAAGCCGTTCCTGTAAGCGCTTTATAATTCGTCGCTTTCCATGATCCATCAGCGTCGAAATTGTACTCGTAATCGGCACCTGTCTTTTCAGACTTCATGCTGATCTTAAGCGCGCCGTCCGCCGGTGCGAGGAGCTGCATACGCATGCGCTCAGGAACTACGTTCGCGCCTCTGATAAGCTCCTGCGAGTCATCATAGATGCGCTGTAAAGCCTGTAACGCGTATGGGTCGTTGCTCTCCTGCGCTCTTAAAATGTCCTGTCTGTCCTGTTCAGAGATAAGGAAACCTTCACGGAAGAATGGCATTTCTGTCTGGAACGTTGAGATACCGATCCTGTCTCTGAGCCTTGCGTGAGCGTCGAATGCTGATTCCTGTAATGATATAGGGAGTCCTGAAGAACCCTTTATAAACTTAAGGTCGAGGCCTGCCTTCTTCTTTGCAGGGAAGAAGCCTTCGCCGATATATGGCGGTTCATTAGAATCCGCAACATATGTATCCCAGTTGAACGCGATAGACGCCGCGTTGAATATATCTGTTAACTTCATGTATCACACCTCCTATAAGAACGTAACTCGTGGGAGCGCTGACTTTGCGGCAGCGGCTATAGTCACGCCTGAGTTAGCCTTTGCCTTTGCTTCGTCGATAGTAGCCTCGTATGCTATCGCTCCTACTTCGTCACCGTCCGTAACGTCGATGTCTCTGATAAGGATGCCCTTGACAGTGCCATCGTTCGCCGGAAATGGTGTGCCTGCTTTAGCTATCTTCTTGCCCTCTGAATCCGCGCTGATCTTAGAGGACTCGATGGTATACGGGATCGCCTGAAACTCGCCTGACGCGAGCACTTCGATGTTGCCCGTAACGTTTTTCTTAATTACCTTCATCACTACCTCCTGTGTAGTAGCTGAGCGCGCTCTTGGCGCTCTTAACGTTCTGAGAATTCTGCTGTGCGAGCTTCTGTGCTACCTGTTCAGCCGCTGTGAGAGCAGGCTTGCCGCCATCGCCGCCGTCATCATCTTTTCCTCCGGCTGCGTGCGGGTTAGGCGCTATAGACAGCTTTTCGCGCAGAGCTTTCTCTGTTGCTTCCTTCTGTGACTTCATAACATCGACAAAAGATCCTGCCAGCTTCTTGCTTGCCTCAGCATCATCAGTGACTACGCTGTCGATGATCGGATCGTAATACTCAGACGTTATGCCTGCGTCAACGAACATCTTCTCGACTTCGAGCCTGTTGAGCTTCTTAGCGTAATCTGCCTTGCTTGCCTCGGCTTCTTCAAGAGCCTTCTGAAGCTTTTCATCATCCGAAAGATGGCTCTCTTTAAGCTCCTTAAGCTCCTTTTCAGCTGTTTTCCTTGCCTTCGTAGCATCAGCTAAAGCGGCTTTCGCGTTCTTCAGCTTCTCGTCCGCAGATGCGTTGAGTTCTTCATGATGCTTGTTTAAAAAGGCTGTGATCTGCTCGTCTGTTATGTCGGGCATGATCTCTTTGAGTTCTTCTCTTGTCATGTTATCGTCCTCTCTGCTTTATTTACGCGGTGGGCTCCGCTTCTCCCACCTTGTCGCTGTGGGATAGCAAAATATAAAAAACGCCGACACAAGGTAAAAGAAAGAGTTGGTTCCTTTACCTCGTATCGGCGCTCATGTCGCTCTGAATATTTAACTATTTAACTTTTTTCCTCATTATCAGCGTTATGTCGCTGCAACGAGGGCATTTCGATTCTATGCTGTAGACCGATGGTGATGCCACCTCTTTAGTCAGCAGCTTATTGCATGACGGGCAGCGTATCTCGCCTATAGGCCAGCCTGTCCTATCCATCACGTTCATCTTACGCGGCACTCGACTCACCGCCTATCTTCTTTGTATCATCCGGGTCTGCCGGGTCTGTAGGCGCCTGCATGCTCTGCCGCTTTGCGGCAAGCTCATCCCTCCACTTGACCGCTTCTGCGAATGCGCTCTCCGGATCAGGGAACAGTGTGGATAGGCTGAATGCGTCCTTAAGATGCAGCTGACCCTGTGACGCCGCTGCTGCCAATGCCACAAAAGCTGACACTTTTGCTGACAGATTGGCGAAGTTACGCCTTGTGAACTTTATGTCCACATCCGACAGACTCAGATCTATCGGAACACCACGCCGGTCTCGGCATATGCCGAACACTAAGCGCAGAAACCTCTTTTCCGGCGACCTGAACGAAAGCTCAGTGTTCTGCGCATTCGTTTCAGCGTCCTGCCAACCGTCACGGTATATTACGGCTGCTCCCGTATCAGAAGTGCTGCTGCCGCCGTTTCGGTTAGGCATACAGCATATCTCATTTATCGCATTTACTATGTCATCCTTTAAGGTCTGTACATCCGTGTGACTAAGCCCCGCAGTGATGTATTTGGCTTCCGACCCATCAGGCAGGAAAAGCATTTTGTTCTTCTTGAACTGCGTTATCTGCTCGTCAGTCAGCTCCGTGCCGATCAGGGCGAGGAACGACTTAACGAACTGTTCAACGTCGTCGACTCTCTCAGACTGTATCGTGTCTATCGCGTCGAGCAGCGGCAGCACCTTCTCAAATGCGCCCATGCGCTCTACATTGAGAGGATACTCGATAAGAGCGACCTCGTTATGCAGTATCGCCTTATGCTCAGCTATCTCCCAGCGTGAACCCGTCACGAGGAAATAATCTGTCTTTGTGTAGACATTGTAATCATAAGTGCCGTTGCGGTGCCTTACGATGACTACGCCTGCCAATGGCTGCTTATGCACCTGAGAGCTGTATATGACGAACGCGTCCCATGGATCCGGGACCATTATGGTGAACGGAGCCTCAGAAAGCTCTACGTCAGCTTCGCTGTCGGGCAGAGTCAGCCTGTACGACGTGCCGCATATATGCGCCCACTTCGCAAGCTGATTGTCCGCAGCCGACTTGTTCTCGGCTTCCATATAATCGTTGAGCTGTCGTATCATCTCCGACCTGGTATCGTCCGTGTGCTTGCCTATGTACTGTATAGGCTCGCCTAAGAGGAAACCCGTCTGAAATGTCACTATTTCAGATGCTCTGTTTTCATTTACTTTATTATTGATGTCGGGTCTCACGTCGTTGATCTTTCCGTCTATCGGCGTGATGCCCCGGTAGTAATCATACAGGTAGCGTTCATCTTTCTCGTTTTCAAGATGGATCGCCTGCGCGAGCTTCAGTTCCGCGATGACATTATCCGCAGTTATCGCAGCCGCGTCGCTGTATATGATCCTTCTGCCATGACTTACCATGCGCTTCACCTCTCGCTCTTTTTAATAGGGGGTATGACCTCCGCGCCCGTTCAAGTTCGGGAGGAACAACGTACAGGGCGCGAGGGTCTACTGAAAGGAGGACTGTGAGTCTCGTTTTCACCTCTCAGTCAGATTAAATGACAAACCATTATCACAACATATAAGTTTACCGTAATCCAGTATTATTGTAAACTTAAAAGTGTTGATATGTCAAGTCTTTACATAAATCTTGTTCCGACTGACGCCTTTTTCGTACCGTTAGACAAGTGATCCGACAGCTGGGCCATGCTGTCTGCCGCGTCATCACGCAGATTCTTGGCTGTGAAGCTGAATGAAGTCAACTCGTTAAAGGCCGCTTTATACTCATCAGACTGCTTGTCATCATCGAGAAATATGAACGTCCTTATAGTAGGCGCATGCTGCTCTATCTTTTCGACCTTGGCCATAGCTCCCGGCGCCTTCTTAGACCTTATACTGCAGCGGTAATTCTTCTCTCTCAGCATTCGGTCTATGTCATCCTTATACCCTTCGCCGCCGTTGTTAGCTTCTATCGTGCCGGCTCTAAGCTCGTGGCTCATTATCCTGCCTGCCACTCTCGGTTCTGTCACGGACTTGTCGCTTCGGTCGAACAGCCAGTCCACGATGTAAGCATCTTTTCCATAGACATAGGCTATAGGCATGGACAGGCTGTCTCCGCCGCCCCAGGCAACGTCTACGACGAATACCTTGCGGTCAGGCTCACAGTCAGGGAGCACGCCGTTATACCGCAGAAGCTCGTCTCGCTTGAAGGCAAGGCCCTCTTTTTCAAGCGGTCTTGACAGGTACAATGCCGAGAAGGCGTAAGGCTCTAATGTCTCGCGTATCGTGCGTATCGAGTCTGTAGTGTAGCTGTCAGGCGTATCGTAGTTAAAATAGCACTCTTCCGTCTGCTCGTTCCATATCGGTATGGATATGAACTTATAATCGGGATCATGCTCATGCTCCGCTTTCATTCGATTTATCGGGTCGTAGAGAGACCAGCTCGTACCGAGCATTATCTGCTTAACTCTGTCGCCGATGGTTCTCGTGGTCAGCGTAGATGTATAGTCCAGCCACAGCTTGTTGAGTCGTTCAGGGCTTCTCGCCACTTCGTCGTTCTTTACAAGATCGTCTGTGACCATGAACCTGTTGGCTCTCGTCCTACCTGTGACCGATGCTCCCAGTGACACAAGACCGAGCGTAGGGAAATCACCTTTCCTGCGGTAGGATATGGTGCTGAACTCGCGCGACACCTGAGGCGCCCCCTGCGCCGGGAATATCTGCCTGAAGCGGTACTCTGAACCCACAAGCATCGACGTAACCGCCTCTATCATCATGTTTATCATACCTGTGGAATATGAAACGTACATGTTCATGCTCATAGGCTCCCTGCCCATGGCGTATGCAAGAAAGAACTTTATCAGCGTGCTGTTGTGCGTCGGTATCATAGAGTGCCCTACAAGGTACACGCCGCCCTCGACCTGTATGCAATTACCCTGCACAGGTCTGCAAGGCTCTATCGTCCTCACAGTTATCCGGTCGTGCTTTTTTGCCAGCGAGTCCCACCGCCAGCATGACCTGACGCAAGGTATCGGCATCAAAGGGTAGAAGCTTATGAAATTGACCTGCAACCTGCTGACCGCGCCGGATGTTGCAACATGCCGAGATCTTGTGTAGACGCTGCATCGCCAACCAAACGTAGCAAGCAGCGACTTCACGCCTTCTACCACGCCGTTGTTGGTTATCCTGATCTGGTATTCCTTGTCGCTTCGCAGCTCTATCCCTGCTCCGTCGATCAGCCCTGCCAAAAGATCGAGCCGCTGATCGATACTTGCGGTAAGATATTCTTCCGGTATATACATGTCCACGTCTCTGTCTTTAAGGCACAGCCCTATCTTGTTAAGGTCGCCTCTGAGACCGTGAAAGCAGGTGACTGTGCGATTCGGGCCGTTCGGCCACTGCCTGCCTATCTCGTAGCCGTCTTTTTCTATCCTGTCAGGCACCGCTTCGTCCGCATTATTACGAGTCACCATAGGCGTCATAGTAGCACCGCAGCCGAGCCACACCCCGAAAGTGTACGGAGCCACGGGAAGCTTCTTACGCTCGCCCTGTACAGGCTCCGGCTTCGGTAAAGAGTAATAGTAACAGCGGTTGCCGCGTAACATCTGCCTGTAGAGCTTTTGTTCCATCTGTTTGGTCGTGTATATGCTCGCCGTGACCCTCGCTTTGGCGTTCCTCTCCGAATACATCAGCCACTCATGATCCTCGTGACAGTATATGACCTCGCCCGTGGCGAACGTGACCCTGCGATTGGCAAAATGCTTAGGAAACACATGCTCCACTCTTTTGAACTTGCCGTCAAGACCTATGACCTCATCACCGACCTTAAGATCGCCGTGATTCTTCCACCCCTTGCGAGTAAGCACAGGTGTGTTATCAGCCAACAGCTTGCCGAGACCCGGGCCTATAGAGAACCCCAAGAACTTCGAATCATCGTACATGAACTCCTGAAGCTGTGTAGCTATCCTGTGTTTGCCCTCTAACGCGCGGCGGCGCGGCAGCCAGAACCTCGCCTTAGGGTCTCTGTCCCACTCCATAGCTATCATGAAGCTGTCGAAATCAAATGGTGCGATGAGCGTGTACAGATCTCGCCTTACGTCATAAAGCTCCGATTTGAGCTGCAGGCTGTCGGTCGCCCGGCTCGTCTCCTCCGCAAGCTGTATCACTCGCTTAGCCGGCTGGATCACGCGGCGACCGTTAGTATCATCGTATGAGTCTGCCGGTATGCGCGCTATCAGGTCCGTAGCGTCCACATACGCCTCTGTAGCCTGCGGATTCTTGATTATATATGCGATTATCTTATCGAGCGTCCTCAGTCTGTCGTTAACTACGTCGTCAGGCGTAGGTTCCGCCGGTGTGAATAATTTCGATGCCATAAAAAAGAGAGCCTCCTTTCTCCCATAAGCAGCGATATCGCTGTCTGATGGAGCTCAGGGGCTCTCTTTCGTGTTATCGTTATTTAAATGCTGACTTAAGTATCACATACGGTATCGGTATCTTTATCATGCTACAGCGCCTCCCTTCGCCATTTCCTTCCTGCGACGGTTGAACGTGGCTCTTGACATGCCGAGCTGCTTAGCAGCCGCAGTCACGGTGGTCTTACCGCTCTCTACCTGACTGACGAGGCTCGTCAGCGTGTCTGCGTCTGACTCTATCCTCTTGCGGCCTTCCTTGTAATCAGGGTTCTTCTGCTTGGCTATCCTCTTGCCTTCTTCCATGCGCTGCAATATCAAATCACGCTCGAATTCAGCGAAACCTAAGAATATTGTCCTCGTGAGCCTGCCTACAGGCGTGTCATCGATCATACCTAAGTTAAGTATGTGTATCGACACGCCTTTTTTAAGTAACTCGTCTATCATGATCAGTCCATCTGTTGCTGTACGAGCGAACCTGTCGAGTTTACATACCTTTAATGTGTCTCCTTCTTTCAGTTTCTCCATAAGAGCTGTAAACTGCGGTCTGTCCATCTTCGTACCCGTGTATGCTTCCTCGAACACCTCTGTTGCGCCCGCTTTGATGAGCGCTTCCTTCTGCGCTTCAAGAGAGTTCCCGTCTCTCTGCTGTCCTGCTGTGCTTACTCTTGCATAGCCGTAAACCATAATTGTTTTCCTCCCGTTGTTCGTGTTGTCTTTGTTGTCTTTGTTGTCTTTGTTGTCTTTGTTGTCTTTGTTGTTGTCATTCGCTGAATCTCGCTACGGCGACCTGAGCCTCAGGCGGCAGCGCGTCAAACTCCGTGAGCTTGTCTTTATCGAGCTGCTTCCTGTATCTCCTCACCAGTTTCTCATCCTCTGACATCGGTTCTTCCTCATCTGTCAGCGTTATGAGCGTTGCCCCGTCAGGCAGGGGCATGTCATCCGGCTGAGCGATGAGTACGTAACCGAGCGCATTGAGCATCTCGAGTGATGAGGCTACGGTGGTGTTTCCTCTGTTGAGTCTTGATGCTACTGAGTTCTGTCCTTTGAGACCTAACAGCTCTGATAATTTGAGCTGTGTGATTTTTTCCTTTTTCATTATTGCCCTTATTGCTGTGGTTATATTCATTTGTTTTGCTCCTTTCGATTAACTGTAGGTACATGATACTACATATGCATATATATTGCAAGTCCCTTTTTATCTTTTTTAAAATTTTTGTACCCAGACAGTTCCCCCGCGCCGGGTAGGGGTGGAGATATCCCCCCTCCCGTCAAGATGCGCGACAACAGCAACAAGCCGGAGCGCCTGTACTGATGCGAACCGTTGTATATTATGCGATCCGACGCGATCTGCTGCGGATATCCAACGCGTAAAACCAGATCGCGCGGGCTTGCGATCCATGCAAGTGTACAAAACGGTGTGTTTATGTACAGGGGTAAAAAACACTACATATCTGTAATATTTTTTGTCGAAATGTATTGACTATATTTATATATGTAGTATAATAGTAACTGTAATAAGGATAACAAATAAATATACAGCCCCGCAGCGATCAGCGGCGGCGCTATCAATGCGAATTCAAGCGCTGTATATGTAAACAATTAATTAAATTTTAACAAGGACAACGGGAGGATTAAGAATTATGTTAACTAAAATGGTATTGAACAACAACGACAACACAAGAACGTTATTTTGGTCAAACAAACCAGCGGAGATCGTAAACCGTGGGGAGCTCTGTTACTCTGCCGAGATAACTAACATGCTGACTAACGGCGCTAAGGGCTACAAGAACGATCGTATCGCTGTATATGAGTGGCCAACAGAAAATGCAGGCGCCAACGATTATGACAATACCGCGCATTGCATCGAGATTGCGAACGAGCTTGACGCGCTCGCAAGTGGTAACATGATCCGTTGCCCTGAGTGCGGCGAAATCGTAAGCCTGCCGTATGAAGAGGGCGAGGGCGTCGAACTCGATTGCGGTTGTAAGATCGATATTGACGACCTCGACGACCTCGACGAGGTGAACATATATGATTATTTTGAAGATCATATATATGATATTGAATACACAATTAATAGCGATCTTAACTACAGGGGCGCGCGCGTTATGATTGCATGTGGTGGCCCAAATATATACATCAACACAAACAACAAACGCGTTGAATTGTATTGGTGGGGCGATACCGCTTATGCTGCGTTATCAGATCGCGCCGTTGATGCAATCGACTCATATTTCGAGGATGGGTACAACATACGGCGTGAAGGCTTATAAGGGGGGGCTTGAAAATGACGAACTTAAAATATGACGTTCGAGATAATACAATTTGTTGGGAGACGCCGAACAGCTCGGATTTTATCGAGCTGCGCCCGTATGAGGATGGGCCCGTAATAATAGACATGATTGAGGCGCTCGCAGTGATTGAGTTATCAAGGGGGCGCGATATTGTAGCAAACTGGCGTACACTTAATTTTTAAAGAGGGGATAAAACAATGACAAATAGAATATTTACAGACCGCGACGGCGCCTGCTGGGCTCGCGTCAGCAAGCGCCGCGCCAGATCCGCATACAATGCGGGCCACACAATCAGGTTAGCACCGTCAAATATGCATCCGTTTGGACCGTGGCCTATATACGCCGAGATTAATATAAAATTCGGTGCGTCTTTTAATGAGCGCATAAACGCGTTTGAATATTATAACTGTAGTAATAAAAACGGCAAATATGCTGCGTATTATGTAAGATCGGAGGTGCTCGAGTAATGACAGTAATAGCAATAATACTTATGATACCTTACATTATACTTAAATCCGCATTTCGTGATTAAAGCGGATGCGCCTAATAACATAAACAAATAAAAATAAGCCTGTTGGGTAAATTATCCATCAGGCTTATTTTTTTATGCACCAGATCCGCGCATCGTCTTACATGACCGCTGACTATATAGACCTGATCACATCCAGCGCCCTGCGTGGGCGCTATTTTTATATATCCGCTTATATGATATTACGTTTTAAGGCTCAAAATCGACCATTACAGCGATTATTCTATATTATAATACCCTTGTACCACGTCATATATAAACGCGCTTAAATCGTAAATCAGCCTGTTATACAGGCAACGCCCTATTTTACGTTTTAAGCGTGTTTTATTATGCGGCGGTATAAAACATCGACCGTATAAATTAAAACGGCTTAAAACGGCGTTCAGGACTCCCATATATTTACATTTATGGGTTTACCGTAATCATTTATCGTAGATTTGAAGAGGTTTTTCGGTGTAAAAGTGTAAACTTTTATGTACACTTTTCTGTAAATTTCTGTACGCCCGGGCGTGTGCAATAGTCGTAGCCGGATAGTCGCAATAGTCGCAATAGTCGAAAAAATTTTGCTGAAATAGTCGTAAAGCGAAAATTTTTTCGGTGATAGTCGGTAATAGTCGTCCGACAAAATGCGGAATAGTTGCAACATGAAGAGGCATTTTGCACACGCACGCCATGACTGCTTTTTACCGCAAATAGTCGTAAAAACCTCACGTGATAGTCGTGGCAAATAGTCGTTGAATTGTTAATAGTCGTTATGCTGATAGTTGCGTTTATATTTGCTTAATAGTTGATAATAGTTGTGCGTATATTTAACATATTACTTAACTTATTAATTAACATATCAATCTATAACTTTTCCATCGGTTTCTATCGGTTGGTCGTAGATCGCCTTGAGCTCATCGTCCGTTCGACCCTCACGAACGCTATCAGAACTGTTGGAAATAGTTAGTTTCTGTTCGTCTGAGTAACCAAAATTGTTCTTGCCTATGAAGATCCCAGACGCCGGATTCACCTTACCATTTAGCATATAATCTTCCCAAGAACTGTTCAAAATCTGATAAACTTTTCGGGCAATTTCTGCCTGCGGCTGTCCGACCCTTCGGTCACCAGCAGCCCATGCTATAAACGTCGTTCGATTCACTCCGAGAGCCAATGAGACACCGGCTAAAGTCGGCTTCATGTCGTTCTTCACCGCGATGGCGAAATACTCCTGTATCCGCATCCACACGGCAGTCGGATCGTTCAGGTCGATCGGAGGCAAAGCTGCTATCTCCAATGAATGACTCGTGTACCTTGAATTGTCACCGGCTTCCATATTTACCAATTCGCCGAATGACGTCGATGTCTTACTTCCTCCTTTAAGGTTCGGTGAATATGCTCTTTTCCTCGGCTTGCCCTTCTTTGTCAGACCCAGTTCAGGCTTGACCTCTTCTTTCTTCCTCGGCTTCCTCAGCTTTTTAGTCTCTGCCATCCCGATCGTCCTTTCTGCATCCGGCTATAAAAGCCGCGACGATCAATACCACGCCTTCCGCGAACAGCGTTGCGAACACTCCCGCTAAAAATGGATTTATATACATAAGCTCTATATCCTTTCTAAGGTGTCTGAGCCATCGGTGTATCGACATAAATATCATAGTCGATTCATTTATCGATTACAAGCATAAAACGCCTGTACCGATGACTCAGCCTTTTATTTCACGTTCTTATACTCTTTCACGTAGTTCATTACGAGATCATGCGTAGTCGCTTTGCCGTCAAGCACCTGCCTGACCCTCTCATCGACCGTGCGTCTCGTTATCAGTCTCTGCACTATGACAGGCTTCGTCTGCCCCTGCCTGTACAGTCTTGCGTTAGCCTGTTTATAGACCTCATGCGACCAGGTGACGGTATACCACAGTATCCGTCTGCCGCCCTTTTGCAGGTTCAGTCCGTAGCCGCAGGATTCCGGAGAGGCTACGAGTACGTCAAGCTCTCCGTCGTTCCACGCTCTTAAGTCATCGTCGGTCTTATACACTCTGTACCGCTTCTTCTGCCTTTTAAGCTCCTGCTCTATCCTTTCAAGGTCGAACCGGAACTTATAAAAGACCAGTACGGGCTCGGCGGTCGATCCCATGATCTCAGCAAACACTCGCAGCTTCTCGTCATGCAGGTCATGTATCCTTTTCTCTTCGTCATAGACCGCTCCGCTCGAGAACTGTAGCAGCTTGTTGGTAAGTACGGCCGCCGAGCCCGATATGAGCTTTTCGTCCGTGTCGATAAGCTCCAATACTGAATCTCTCTCAAACTGTTTATACACCGAAAGCTGTTTGTCTGTCAAATTCACAGGCACGTCCTCCTCGACGTAATCCGGCAGGTCGAGATAGTCTTTAGCCTCCAGACTGTGACAGATGTCTCCTACCCTGCCCAGTATCATGCTCTCTGAGCCCGCTAACGGTCGGTAGACGTGCGTATACTCGTTGAATGAAAAATACCTCGACCTATAGGCTGTTATCGTCCTCAGCAGCCGCTCACCGCCGTCTAAGAGATACAGCTGCGCCCACAGGTCCATGAGACCATTGCTCGCGGGAGTCCCCGTCAGCTCGACCACTCTTTTTATCTGCCCCCTGACCTTCCTCAGGGCCTTGAACCTCTGTGATGCGTGGTTCTTGAAGCTCGTGGCCTCGTCTATCACGACCATATCATAAGGCCATCTGCCATGATCCCCCGCCCACACGTGATCCACTAACCACTTGACGTTATCCCTGTTTATGACCGTTATAGGCGTGCGCTTGCTATCCTCATACCGCTTCCGCCTGGTCTTTGCATCGCCTATCAGGGTAGTGCAGATAGTTTCCAGTTTTTCCCAAAACTCCCCCGGACCCCCACGTTGCTCAGCGCTTGCGCTCGTGTCCTCATGCTCATAGACCGCAAACAGCTCTGAAAGATGCTGCCATTCCGTCAGCTCAGACTGCCAGGTGGATTCAGCCACTTTAAGCGGCGCTATTATCAGCACGTGGGATATCTGCCAATAGTCCAACCACAGCTCTTTTATCGCAGACAGTGTAGTCACCGTCTTGCCCAGACCCGGATCCCACCATAAAGCTACCGATTTCTGCTCTATGATCTCTTTTATCCCTCTTGCCTGATACGGATGCGGTATGAACTCTTTCATCCCATTCTCAGTATTCTCACTCATTCAGATAACCTCTCCGCTCGAACATCTCATACATCTCCCCTACGTCATCATATCCGTAATGTTCAGTGTACGTGTCTCTCAGTATATCATAGTCTATCAGGTCTATCATCTTGATAAACTTGTCGATTTTTAACTTTTCATCTATAACGAACGCTATCATGTCCTGCCTCTGCAATCGTCTTATAGTCTCCACTTGCAATGCTCTCGGTGACTCCCCGGGCCTTTTCAGCTCGATGAAATAAACACCCTTATCGAATATCACTATCCTGTCAGGCACTCCGCTATTGCCCGGACTGACCCACTTCATACACAGACCGCCTATATCTTTGACTTTATCAACTAAATATCTTTCTATTTCAGACTCTCTTATTTTTTCCATTTTCTTACACCGAATCCTTAAAGGTGACCTTACGTACCCGCGCACGCGTATTATAGGCGCTTAAAACACGTATATACTTGTATATATTTACTATATTTATTATTTATAATATTTATATAGATATAGGGGTAACTAAGGTAACATGCATATATGGCTATAATATAAATCGATATACGGTAAAATTTTACAAATAGCTCTGAGCCTTTATTTGCAAGGCTGCCGCCTATGACCATCGCCCTTTAGCCGCTCTATAAATCGAACAGACGTTTGGTTACTTTTTTGGTAGCCTTAACGATTTTTAGACAGGCAACTGAGGAAACTTTTTTGGTGATCTATTGTAATATTATTACTGTTAATAAATTACATATTTTTTCAGTTCCTCGGTTGCCCTACAGGTTACCTTACAGGATACCCCTATTTCAGGGTAACTTTTTTCTCTTGATCAGAGCCTATTTTACCTTTTTATATCCTTTTTCCTGCACGCCGTCTGGGCCGTTCTTCATGTTCGTGTACCGCCATTTTGTACCATCGAACCGACCGCCTACGAGTAATGCTCTGAGTATGGCGCCGATGCGTTTCCTGTCCATGCGGTCGAGCTTATCTCCTGTCCAGTCGCGCTGATAGGTGCTGTTGCCCGAGAGTCTCTCTGACCATACTTCGCGGCAGGTGACACGGTCTCTTGGCACGAGCTCGCCGACAGGCTGACCGTCGAGGCCGCTCACGTTAGACCAGTCGTCGGTCTCGCCCGGGTCTACCACGTCAGCTTCGAGCCTTGCTGCCCAGAACTCGCGCCGCCTGTTCATAGGCCACTTGCGCCAGTCCTTAGGCACCTTGAGCCTTAAGAACTCCTCAACGCTCGTCTCCCATGGGTCTGCGTCTCTGAAGTCCTTCTGTCGCTCAAGCAGCTTGACCTTGCTCCCGGCTGATATGCTCGAGCTCTCGCCGGCTCTGTAGTACACGACCGCCTCTGCCCAGATCTGATCGATCTCATCTTTGGTAAGATCATCCCATACGCTCTTCTCAGGCTCGTTCACGCTGGTCTCGATGATCCAGAAGCGGCGTTCGCCTTCAGGGTCTCTGACCACCTCAGGGTCGTTGCCTGTACCAAAGAAGATGCAGTGCCTTGGGTTCGCCGTGGCATCAGGGTGATACGGCAGCCTGAAGCGATCGACCTGTGAGGCAAGGATCTGTCTTATCTGACCAACCTCAGCTTTCCTGAGCGCGTGCAGCTCGCCTATCTCCACTATCCATGCGCCTTTGATGTTCTCTGCGACCTTCTGCCCGTCGAAGTTGTGCAGCGAGTCGTTGAACCATGCATCATGCGCGAGCTTCCGCAGTATCGTGCTCTTACCGACTCCCTGCGGGCCTATGAGCACGACCATCTCGTCGAACTTATGACCCGGCTCGAACGCCCTGTAGACGCAGCCGAGCAGCGCCTTACGGGTCATCTCACGAGTCGTCGGGTCATCTTCCGCGCCGAGGTAGTCTATAAAGACCGTCTCTACCCTCGGCTTGCCGTCCCACGTGAGACCTTCGAGGTACTCTCTAACTCCGTTCCTGAGCCTTGCCGCCGACAGCATCTTAAGAGCGTCCATGACGACTGCTCTCTTGGTGCCGCCGATGCCGTAGACATCCTCTAAGTAGCTCCTGAGACCTGCTTCGTCGCCCTCCGTCCAGGTACGCCAGCCGTTCTCGTCCAGGCACTTGTCCTCTCTGTGAAGCGACCCCTCGAGCATATCACCGAACTGCCAGGGCATATCGCCCTTGACCACTAACTGATTACGGATCACGTCGAACTTGATCCTTCCTTTGAGCCTTGGGTCGTCGAGCAGGATACGCAGCGCGTTGGTTATCGTTGCCTTGATCGACCCGTCCTTGTTCCTCGCGCTCTCACCCCATGCTATTTCCTCCGCGCCCTCAGCCGCCGCTATAGCTCCGAAGTCCTCTTCTGCGGAAGTTGGCTCGATGCTGCTGATAAAGTCGCTGTACCGAGTGTTACGGTTCTTCACGACCTCGATGCGGTAAGCCTGTAGCTCGGGCGCATCATCAGCCTGTAGCCACTCACACATAGCCTTGAACGACTCTTTGTCGTTCCATTGGTCTATGTCCTTGTTGGCGTTCGCTTTCTCATCGAGATCGCCGAACTTATGCAACTGTAACAGCTCGAACGCGTTCAGCGTCTTGCCGCCAGCCGGGTCGGTGTCATGGTGCGAGAAGAGGAATTTGCTGTCATAGACTATAGCGCCTGCTGCGGTCGTGCCGCTTCGGTATGTGTACCTTGCGTGACCGCTCGCGTCATCGTCCACTCTCTCGTACACGTCCGGTAGGAACGCGTCTATAGCGTCCTCTACAGTGAAATACTCGCAGAACGAGCCGATAGGCTCAGCTCTCTGAGCAGGGTCTGTTTTGAGCTTCCTCTCGCTCGGCTGAGGCCTCGGGAAGTCGTTCTCAGGCGCTTTGGGCCACTCGTCGGCGTTGTGCCAGTCAGCGTACTCACTGAGTACGGCGTCTACGTCACACAACGGCAGGTCGGGTCTGCTCTGCCCCGCCCAGATGTAGATATAAGGCGCATCTTTCGAATGACGAGGGAACAGCATGAGCCGTTCATATTCGTGCGTCGTCTTGTCGAGCTTGGACATGGACGGGTCTATCTTTGAAGCCATCTTACGCGATACTGCGGCGTACTCGTCCTCGCTCGTTATGCTCCGGGACAGCGGTATTATCACTCTGAGCCTCGGCGCCGCTGTCGTGTGTGACTGCGAGCTGTGTATCACGAAGTCACAGCCGAGCATGTTGCACATCGACAGGATCACCTTGTCATCGCCTGATGGCAGATGGTCGAAGTCGAGGTTGAGGATGTCGCGTTTTGTTACATGGTGCTTGCGGCGGATACCGTCCGACAAGAACCCCCCGAAGTATCCGCCGCCTGAGCCTTTGCAGTCTCGTTTCTCTTTCTTGTTCATCTTAAGGTAATCGGCGAACAGCTCTGAGCCTACGTAAGGCTCAGCTAAGCTACCGGCGAAGTTCCGCCAGCCTATCGTTTCATTCTGCCATCTGCCGTAGATGAACGGGTCAGGATTCCTTGCTATGCTTAATTCTCTGTCCATTATCTCCGTTCTTTCGCCTCTATAGACTTTACGTGTATCCGATTCAGGCACAAATACTTTACAGGATCGTGCCAGATGCATATGATGTGTCTATCGTACAGCTCTACTTCATCCGCTTCGAACCATGTACCATCCACGCGGTTTATCTTTACATCGCCTGCGAATATGAGATCAGGTATCATATCAGTTTGCCTCCTTTCCCGATCCGTAGACTCTGAACCGTCTGTTGTTGAAATCGAGCTTGTTCCACAGTTCTATGTCTCTGTGGATATCAAACTTTCCGTATCTCAGCACCCTTAGCTCCAAATACCCGCCGAGGCCGTCTACGGTCTTATCCGCCACTCTGTATATTATGCCGTTGCGCTTGACCATATCGCCTATAGCCACGTTATCAAAATCCGCGATCTTTGCCTTGTACATATTCAGCCTCCTTAAATGTCACCGTCTCTCCTGTGCAGCGACCCATCGGCGTTGAACCCGTCAGGGTATCTCGCTCTGAGCTTGTCGATGTTCTCCTGTACCGCCTTTCTGAGGCTCTGGTCTCTAATGAACCATAAAATATCGCCTAATTCTTTTATCACGTGAGCCTCATCGAACTCATGCCCCTGATAAGTCTTCTGGTACAGCGACTGCAACTCGCCTAACTCCCCGGCAAGTCCGTAGAGCGCGTGTGCCTCTACCTCGCTGCGCGACAGGCCTTTATTTATCGTCCTTGCCGCTTCCCTCTGATAGCTGTTCATTTCCATTTCGATCATCTCCTTCTACGTTGTATGTTTCGTACAGTTCCTGTCTTAGTTCGTCTAATGCCTTGTCTATTATGCGTTTGATCCGGGCATTCGCACTGCTGTCGAGCCACTTTGACTTGAATGCAGCCTTAGCTTTGAGATAGTTGTCTCGTTTTGTGTCTCCGCTCACGTACAGGTCGTAAGCGTGTATCAGGTTCAGTAGATCCCACGCGAGTTCGGATATTTCAAGATCTTCAAACGCGTTGCTCGGTGAGTCGACGTATGAGAATATCTCAGTCTTCAGCCGTCCGTCCAGATAGTTAAAATACCCGCCGCTCATTCGTCCACCACCTTGCTTTCCTTCGGAACGTCAAACGCTAAATTCAGAAGATAGCCGATAACCTTTAGCATGGCGGATTTTGAAATTCCGTTATGCGTCGGCATTTTCAGAACTTCAAGGATTGCCGTTCCTTTTTCTTCGTCTGTGTATTTCTCGCTGTTGATCTGTAAGAAGATCGCGCAAGCTGTACCGATTTTCATTCCGTTTTGCCCTCCTGTTATGTTTTATACTACTCAGCCACAGGTATATTTTTTATCTGCGGACCTGCCTGATAATTTTCAATAGTTATATCATCAAGAGTAAACTCGTAGAAATCCTTTACATCGGGATTGAGCTTAAATGTCGGCGCAGGATACTGCGGACGCTTTATCAGTTCTTTAACGATAGGGATATGTCTGTCATATATATGGGCGTCAGCAATGACATGGACAAGCTCACCCGGCTCATATCCGCACACCTGCGCAAGCATCATAGTCAGCAGACTGTACTGGTATACATTGAACGCATTCGCAGTCAGTATGTCCTGCGAGCGCTGATTAAGTATGGCATTAAGCTTGTTTCCTGTTACATTGAACGTCATGCTGTATGCGCACGGTTCAAGGTTCATTTCAGAAAGGTCTGCAAAATTGTAAATATTTGTAAGTATGCGGCGGCTCTGCGGATTATTCTTGAGCTGCCATATTACATTATCGACCTGATCCATCTCGCCCTGCGCGAATTTATACTTCTGCGCCAGCTGGTACCCGTAGGCCTTTCCTATCGTATGATCTTCGCCTTCCCACTGGTCCCATATATGTCCGTCAAGCTCACGCACGTCATTTGACTTTTTCTGCCATATCCAGAAAAGTTCCTTTGTAGCGGTCTTCCACGCCGTTGGGCGCAGCGTCATCAGCGGCATTTCTTCTGAAAGGTCATAGCGGTTAACTATGCCAAACAGCTTTATCGTGTGAGCCGGAGTACCGTCAGCCCATCTTGCGCGGACCTCCTGCCCCTCTGTAGAATATCCATGGTCAAGGATGTCAGTGCACATCTTTACAAAAGTTTCATCTATCCTGCTCATTTTTCAGCCTTTCTATGCCTCCAATTATGAAAAGTAACGGATGATTGTATCCACTGCTCGGTCCGTCGCTTTTGACCCACCAATGAGATTTAAAGCGTTCCATGCATTATTAACATAGTAATCTACGCTATCTACAGAGAGGCCATTTTCACCTATGTCATTAGCTATAATTAAATTTGCAACTATGTACTTTTCTATTTCACGCTGTTTCTGTTTTGTGAGTATCTTCATCTTGCAGCCCTCCACTTCATAGCTACTCCTTGTTATAAAACTATAATTTTCTTCTCATCGTCCACAGTCAGCACTATGTCACTATCAGTGCCATAATAATAGCCGCCACCGTCTCTGTACTGTACTACTACATCATAGTCATACGGCAGCTGTTGTAGCAGGTGTATCAGTTCGTAGTTTTCCATTTCACGATCTCCTTTATCTTGTCTATATATTCATTATGCTAGTCAAACGTTCTCAGCTCGTCCACATACTCCCTGATAGCTTTCAGTTCCCTAAGATAAGCAGCTACCTGTTTATGTTCCCAATATTTTTTAGCTATCGCACCATCCTGTATCGGCACTTGAGCGATTTTTTCTTCGCCAAATATATCCTCTAAGGCTGCTACTTTTCTCTCGCAATGACCGATTATTTCATCTATGCTTAAGCGTTCTGTCATTTCCTCACCTCTCCGCAATCTAAACCCTGACCGCAACCCGAACAGTACGGAAGTCCATCGTTCTTAGCTGTTAATTTTTCAGGGTACTTCTCCCAGTGTTGTCCGCAATTAGGACAATACGCTCCCCGATACAAAATCACATTTATACTGGAATTACAGTTAGGGCAATCCCACTCCCTGTATTGATTAGGTATCAGTTTTTTAGGTATCTGCTTTTCTAACGCTTCAATTGCTCTATTAAAATCAATTTCAACCTCCGCAGCGTCACTCTCTCCTTTTCCTTCGTAGTTGGATTTACGTACGTATGTTTTTAAAATCTCTTTCAGCGCTTTAAGATTTTCTGTTGTATCTTTAATGCTCCACGGCATTTTTAAAGTTTTATTCATGTTTCACCTCTCCGTAATCTAACGCCTGGTCACATTTAGGGCAGTAGTTATACCTGTGCTTCGCAAGTTTCTTCTTACTTAGCCATTCGCCACAGTTGGGGCATGCGGCGTAATCGTTCTTCAACTCTATCGGGTTAGGGTTTTTGAGTTCTTTCAGAGGCTGCTTTATTGCTTTTTCATCCTCTCTGTCTACTACCTTTGACCGCATCAGCGCACTAAACGCCAACGATACAGCTCTTACCGCTTCGTACTGCTTTAATTCTTCGTGTGTCATTCTTCTTCCTCCGCTATATGCGTTCCACCATCGTCTACCATAAAGCCATGGTCAAACTTCCTGCCGCACTTGCCGCATTTCAGACAAGTGCAGTACACGTCCGGATTTTTGCACTCCACTGCCGCATAATAATCTACAAGGAGTATCAACTCATCGTTCAACATATATTCTCTGTTGGTCATTCGTTCAGCTCCCATGTGTAATCATTAAACGGAGAGTCTAAAAATCTAATCGACTTCGGTGATACGATCTCAACAGATCCATCCTCAAGTTCCACGAGGCCATAAACGTCAGAAACTTGACCTCCATTGTGACTGCCTATGAGATTGGACGGTGGAATAACATCGCTATAATGTACCCAGCCGTGAAAAAGTGCTTTATATTTTGATTTATCACCATATTTTGTAAGTATACACGGTCGTAAATTTGTTTTTACACTTATGCCCATTACACATCCACCTCGCTGTTTAACCACTGTTCCTTACATCTAAAGCACGTATCATAGTTTGCTTTGCTAAAATCATCGCCACATAACGCTCTTATATCTTTGCATGTATATGGGCAGTCTATGTTGTAATACACCATAGACTCATAGCTTGCGCCATCATCATCATTGATATCTACTCTTTCAAGTTCCTTATCCTGCCACTCTAAGCCATCGAGCAGCAGGTTTATTACGTATTCCCTATTGGTCATTATTTCACCTCATTATTCCAGAACGTTGATATTTCCGCCATAGACTGCATCCGTTCTAAAGTTGCCTTTATATAGCTGTCACGATCAAGATTTAATTTGTCCGCAGTATCCACGAGGATTTTTATTATCTCCGTGACGGCTGCTGCGTGAATGTCTACTGGGTGAATGTATTCTTCTTTATCTGTCATCGGTT
>ERZ1034844.59-NODE-59-length-59611-cov-44.845423_pt1 | contig 59611 bp, 42 predicted proteins | sample MGYA00520594_ERZ1034844 | MGnify/ENA primary metagenome ERZ1034844 (study PRJEB33766, sample SAMN09781733) | gut metagenome | biome: gut microbiome | host: Homo sapiens | place: Madagascar | study: EMG produced TPA metagenomics assembly of the PRJNA485056 data set... | reverse complement strand
AATTAATAATTATTTTCAATTATTTTTAATTTATTTTATGTTTAACCAACATTATTCGCACCAACGGCAAACAAAAAAAGTTTCACGTTTGCGATTTTCTTTGAGGCAAGACAAAAGACTGGCAAAAGTTGGCAACAAAGCGGACAAGCATTCATACAATACTTCATGAATATAATTTGGATAACCCTCATGATAATCAGCTTTGTGTGCCTCTTGATAACGCGTCCCGACACCATTCTTTCAACCATGCTTTCTTCCTCCTCTTCCGCGCTCACGCTTTGCCTCAATCTTTGTTCAATGTATGCTGTGTGGCTTGGAATGTTCGAGATTTTGGACGAGTCGGGAGCAACCGAAAAACTTGCAAAACTTTTTCGCCCCATAACCAAAAAACTTTTTAGAACGAACAACCCATATGCCCAGCAGCAACTTTCACTCAATATTGCTGCGAATGTTTTGGGGTTGGGTTCTGCCGCAACGCCCGCCGGAATTGAGGCGATGAAAGAAATGGATGACGGGAGCGGAAAAGCGACATTTGGCATGATTATGCTTTTTATCATAAACGCAACGTCAATTCAACTCCTCCCAACAACCGCCATAAGCCTAAGACTCGCGGCGGGAAGTCAAAATGCGGCGGACATCATTTTCCCGACCATACTTTCCACCATTCTCACAACCGGGCTTGGAATTGTGTTTGTTTTTCTGATTGAAAAACTCAAACGACAAAGGAGGACAAAATGACGCCTTATATCATGCCCGCGCTTTTCCTTTTTGTTCTCATATATGGCAAAATCAAAAAAGTTAATTGTTATGACAGTTTCACAGTCGGTGCAAAAAAAGGATTGATGCTCGGAATTGACATCTTTTGCTATGTTGCCGCAATTCTTGTTTGCGTTGGACTTTTGCGTGCAAGCGGAATAACATCGTTTCTCGTTCGTATGCTTTCGCCAGTATTTGGCGCAATCGAAATGCCTGCAGAAATCATTGAACTCGTTCTTCTCAAACCTTTCACTGGCAGTGGCTCAATCGCAATTCTCGAAAGCATAATCAGTCAGTATGGAGCAGACTCATTCATATCTCGATGTGCCTGTGTGATTGCTGGAAGCAGTGAAACAACATTCTATATTGCTTCAATCTACTTTTCAAAAACCTCAGTCAAAAGGCTTGGTTATGCAATCCCTCTCGCTCTTGCTTGCACGATTGTTGGCGCGATATTTTCTTGCCTTGTCTGCAGGGTTTTATGAAAGACGCTCAAATTTTGTCAAATTCAAATTTTTGATTGTATTAAAATATTTTATATGCTAAAATATTTGCACAACACGGATATCAAAATGTCATTCTGAGATGGACCTGCAAAGACGGGCAATCAAAGAATCTCAATAAACAAACAACATCAACAACAAAAGAGGTTAATATGGGGCTTTGCAGTTTTTCTTCAGAACTAATCATCAACAACAAACTTGAACTCGATAACATTTTTGTTAACGAGTTTTTGCCTTATGCACCAGAAGGAACTGTCAAAGTGTATATTTATGGGCTTTATATGTGCTCTCACTCAAACGCACACGACAACACTCTCGAAAGTTTTGCAAAAGTGCTTTCAATGAGTGAGCAAGATATTTTGGACTCATTTTTATATTGGCAAGAACAAGGTCTTGTGCAAGTTCTTTCAACCTACCCTGTTTCAGTAAAATATATGCCACTCAAAAACTTTATCAACAATTCAAAAAAGTTTAATAAAGACAAATACAGCACTTTTAATGCCCAAGCACAAGAAATCATAACTGGCAGAATGATAACTCCAAACGAATACACGGAGTATTATACTGTGATTGAAAGTTTTCACATTGAGCCAGAAGCCCTGCTCATGATTATGAGTTATTGTGTGGGACTCAAAGGCACGAATGTTGGACACGCATACATAACAACTGTTGCAAAAAACTGGGCACAAGAAAACATCACAACAACCGACAAGGTTGAAGAAAGACTAAAAGAGTTTGAACTTATTGGCTCTGATGTTGCCGATGTCTTCAAGGCACTTGGCTCAAAAAGAAAACCAACCCACGAAGATAATGAACTTTTCACAAAATGGACCAAAAACCTTGGATTTGACAAGGGTGCAATTATTTATGTTGCAAAAGCAAGCAGAAAGAAAAACCCTCGTTTTTCATTTGAGATGCTTGACGGCAAATTAATCAAATATTACGAAATGAAATTGTTTACAATTCAAGAAATTGAAGATTTTGAAAACAACAGAGAAAGTCTCATCTCTCTTGCAAAAGAAATCAATCGCGAACTTGGTTTGTATTACGAAAACCTTGATATTGTTGTCGAAAACTATATATGCAAGTGGAAAAACTTGGGATTTGACAATGACGCTCTAAAAATGCTCGCAAAATATTGTTTTTCTCATTCAATCAGAACACTTTCTGGAATGGATGATTTGGTTGCAAAAATGTTCAAACTCGGACTTGTTTCTCTTGACGCACTCACCCAATATATTTCTTCTCTTCGCGAAATTGACGAAAAAATCAAAGACATTCTCCGAAAGTTGGGACTCAGCCGTCTTGTGAACACATACGACCGCGATTTTTATGCCACTTGGACAAACTCATGGAATATGAGCGAAGAGTTGATTGATTATGCTGCAATGATTTCTGCCGGAAAAGCTCAGCCAATGCAATATATGAACAAAATTTTGTCAACTTGGTCCAACAATAATGTCAAAACCTTGGAACAAGCAAAATCTCAAACACCGCCAGCGGACACCACCACAAAAACAAACCCTGCCGCAATCAAAGGACACAACTACTCAAAAGAACAACTTGATTCTCTCTATGATTCTTTGGAGGAAATTGAAATATAGTTATGAACAGAACAATTTTAAACAAAGCCCTAAAAACACTAAAAGACAGAAAGACATCTGCTGAAAGAATTGCAGATGCCAACTATAAAGTTGCACTTGAAAACAAGGATTTTGAAAATATTGACAAACTCATGCGCTCGCTCACAATTGAAATTTCAAAAAAAGAGTTTTGGGGAAAAGATTCAAAAGATGAAACCCAACAACTCAAAGAACTCGAAAAACAAAGACAAGAGATTCTTGAAAAAAACTTTGGAAAAGATTTTTCAATCACCCCACACTATTCATGCTCAAAATGCCACGACACAGGCTTTGACGGAAATGAACCTTGCTCATGCCTCAAAGAAATAATCACATCAATTCTCTTGGATCTTTCGGGGACTGCAAGAAACCTCGCAACATTCGACAACGCAAACTTTGATTTGTTTGAAGAAGGCTACCGCGAAAAAATCAAACTTGCATATCAAAAAATGGAAGAATGGTGCGAAAAATTCAAAACAACAAAATATAAAAACATTGGACTCTTTGGAAACACGGGCGTTGGAAAAACTTTTCTGACCGAAGCCATGGCAAACAAACTTATGAGTCTTGGAAATGTCATCATGTTCACATCGTCTTTCAATCTTGGCAACACTCTCATGAATTATCACAAAGCGATTGATGAAGCAAAACAAAGCATCATTGCCCCATATCTTGATTGCGATGTCTTGATTATTGACGACCTTGGAACAGAACCAATTTACAAAAATGTCACGCTTGAATACTTATATCTCATTGTGAACGAAAGATTCAACAGTGGCAAAAGCACAGTTTTTTCAACCAATCTCACAACATCTGAATTTCGTGATAGATATGGCGAAAGAATTCTCTCCCGCCTTCTCAACAAAACCAATTCGCTTGCAATTCATCTCGTCGCAGATGACGCAAGACTCAAAAAACAAACAAAAAAAGATTAAAAAACGTATAGGCAAATTGCCTATACGTTTTTTTTGCGGAACGTTTTGATGTGGTTTATTTTGTTGAAATTGAAATATTTATTGAATACGCAACATTTTCAAGAATGTTTGGACTTTCTCCAAGACTTTCAACAAACTCCCGATATTTTTTTGCTCCACACTGTCTCAAGTTTTCTCCCACGCCAACGCAATCAAGGTCATCGGGCTTCAAGAGGTCAAGCACTTCAAAAAACTCAATCTTGAATTTGTCGGAAATTTTTTGCTGCATTTGCTCATCTTCAAAATTTTTTTTCGGAACTTTGTCCACTCTGTCGCTTGTTTCATTTTCAATTCCCAAGACATCAAGCACGAAATGAATATCCCAATCAATTTTTGCTTTTCCGTTTTCGATTTTTGCATTGGTTTTGACATTTTTTTCCAAAATCTCAAAAGACACATCAATTGGATTGTTTTCTTCAGTAATGTAGTTATTAACAACAAACCTTGCCTCATATGAATCGGGATTCACAAGATTAAGCGCCTGTGTTTGTTTCATTTCCAAATCCAAAACTTTTTTTGCATTTTTAAAAATTGAGCAAGCACCATCATTTGATACTTTTTTTGGTTTTGATGAACTTTTTCCACCACCTGTTCCACTTTCGCCCTCTCCGCCACCAGTCGCTCCACTTTGCCCGGTTGCTTCAACACCTTCGCCATTTTCATCAACAAGTTTTATCATGTTTGCGATTGAACATGAAGAAGTTGATAAATATGCATTATAAAATCTATCAATGTTCGTGTTTGCGTCCATAAGACTACGCTTGTTGTTATAAAGAATGTCCTTCACTTTTTCCCCAGAATTCGTGTCAAATTCTTTTGTTGTTTCAAACATTTCTTTTGCCGATGTATTTGTTGTCATAACAACTGCATTTGTTCCAATGTCGTTTGAACGCACAAGGTCTTCAATAATTGTCTTTATTCCGTCTTCACAGATTTCCTTGCCAAAAACAACATATGCCGCGTGTGCAAGATCCACCCTTTTGCCAAGATAATTAACCAATTGGTTTGTCGCGAGAGCAATGTTTTGCGCTTTGGCAGAAACAAGCCTATAACTGTCTGCAAAAGTCAAAGAATTTTGGGGAATTAGTGTCAAAATTGAGAGTTCAATCCCTTCATCAGATTTATCAATCCCAACGCCTGTGCACACGACAACAACATCGTTTTCTGCTGGCATAAGAATTGCTTTGGGCATATACATCGCCATAAGAAGAAGAAACACCCAAAACATTGGCATTCGAACAATTATTTTCCAAACTTTCAGAAACCTATTTTTCATTTTTCCTCCTTCGCCTCTTCAAAAGGTCAAAAAGAAGCAAAATCGGCAAAACAAAAGCGACTCCCAACGAAAACCATTTGAACCAACCTTGAAAGAATGAGAAAGTTTTGTCATCATTTGCAAAAAGAAAATAAATTAGGGCGAGACTCGCAAACACACATATGACGATGCTTCCAACATTTTTGTCGTGGCTTGCCTCACAAAAATCTTCAAGGCTGATAAGAACTGCACGAAACATAATTGAACTTTGCAAAATTATAAAAAACATCATCGTGAGCACTGGAATGAGATCAAGCCTTCCAACATCAAGCGCTTCTGGTCCAAAAACTGCAACATCATAAATTGTGTAGTGATGAATGAATGACGTTCTTCCAAACACGCCATAAAAACAAAATACAAACAACATCACGCAAACAAAAGACAACCCCAAAAAGAATAGTGAACGGCCCATAAAATTTTTTTCAACCCTAATTTTGTCCATAAACAACAGCAAAAATAGCCCGTCGCCAAACCAATAATTGAATTCAAGTGCAGTTGAAAAAAAATTACTTCCAGTTGTGTCAAGGCTGAGAAATGGCAATGAAAATGAACCCGAAAAATAACCGAGTGCAATGCAAATCAAAAAGCCCGAAATTGCAATCGCAAAAAAGAATTCACACGTTCTTGAAAATGCTTTCATCGTCGAATATCCAAGGGCGACAACAATTGGAATTATGATTGAAAGATAAAAATATTTGCCCGCGGTTGAAAAAATTGAATCTCGCAAAAATGAATAATTTCCAGCAATAAATGATGAAAAACGTATCAAATAATAGAAAAATATCAAAAAATATATGATTTTTGCACAAATTACGCCAACTTTTTTAGAAAGATAGTTATAGAACGACACGCCGGGATGACGCTTGATAAATGTCAAAATGCATACAAAAATCAACACATCAACAAGCGCCAAAAACAAAACGACAACAAATGCCGTGTCCTCAATTTTTTGATAGAGCAAAGATGCCAGGTTAATGAATTTCAACCCGCAGAAAGCATAAAAAATCATGATGCCAAGTTGTCTTGTGCTAATCTCACTCTTTGTCGTCATCTTTCAACCTCACAGAATTGGAATTTTTGAACGCTTTTGGTCTTGTTGTCATTTCACGAAGAGGAGCTTTCATCATTGCATCTTTTCGATCATTTTTGATATGTGGAGAAATTGGTGCGAGATATGGTGCTGAGTATTCATTGAGTTCATTCATATAGTTGCAAAAGTAAATTATTCCCGCAACCATGCCCAAAAAACCAAGCGTGCCACCAAGCAACAAAAAAACAAAACGAATCAAACTTAACTGCATATTTTGATCAGGAATCGTATAAACCGAAATAATGCTCATCGCGATAATCATGACCCCGGGCGGAGAAATAAGCCCTGCTTTAACGCCTGTATCTCCCAAAATCAATGCTCCAACAATGCTTGTTGCAAGCCCCAAAAATTTTGGCAATCTCAAACTCACTTCATACAATATTTCAAATAAAATCAAAATAAACAACAGTTCAATGAATGGTGTGAAAGGCAAACCTTGATTTGAGTTGCTGATTGTTATAAGAAATTTCAAAGGGATAATTTTGTAGTGATAGAGTCGCATCGCAAGATATGCCCCAGGAACAATAACCGCCATAAACAGCCCCAAAATTCTCACCCAGCGCATATAGGTCGCGTAATAAAATCGTCCATAGTAGTCGTTTACATCTTGAACTTCTTCGGCATAGATGAAAGGAAGAGTCAGAACAATCGGACTATTGTCAACCAAAATCGCAACCCGACCTTCCAAAATTTTTGCCGAGATGATGTCTGGTTTTTCACTTGAACCAACTTGCTTAAACAGAGAATATGGTCGCTGTTCCAAAAAACATTCAACATAGTATGATGAAACAATTCCGTCAATGTCAATTTTCTTGATTTGACTTTCAATCTGTTTCAAAATTTTTTTGTCCGCCACACCTTTGAGATAGATGAGACTGACTTGAGTGTTTGAATATTTCCCAACAAACAAATTTTTTAGAACCAACTTGTCACTTTTGATTCTTCTTCTAATCATTGAAATGTTTGTTTTTATATTTTCAGTAAATCCTTCACGCGGACCTCGAAGAACAGACGATGTTGGAGGTTCCGATGGCTGGCGTGTTGTGAAATCTTCGGCATCAATTTTGAGATATTTTTCTTCCCCTTCAACAAATATAACAACATTGTCTTCAACAACCGCTCTGAGAGCATCAGAAAAATTTTCAATGTCTTTGCACGCCAAATTTTGCAAAACGGACTCTTTTATGTTTTGAATTGAAAGGTCTTCCTTTTTTTCAACTTCCAAAATCGGAGCAATAATGCTCTCAGAAATCAGCTTTTTGTCGGTCATGCTTTGAAGATATATGACACCAACTTTTTTTTCACAAACAGAGATGTCCCGAGCAACAACATCGGGATTATTTTGTAATTTTTCCTTAAAATAGTTTATTTTTTCGTCAAATTCTGAAAAATTTTGTGTTTCCAACAAAAAAACATACTCCTTTGTGTTAGTATGTTTTTTATAACTCTATTTATTCAAGACTCACCGTTGGATCAAGTTCGGCACTATTTGAAATAAAATAATTTTCGCCAACCGCCTCAATTTTGAAATAGGATATTGTTGTGTTCGGTGCAATTCCTGCAACACTCAATTCAACGATATATTTGTCTTCATCAAACTTTGCAACGCCAAATGTTTTTTCATTGATTGTCACGACATAACTTGATGCGTTTTCGACTTTTGTTATTTCAATCTTGCCATTTGGCAAAACCCTGCCTGCAATCCCCTGCAATTTTTCATAAACCGCATATCTCAAAGTGTTCGAAAAATCACTCTCAACATATCCGGTTTTTGTTGTTTTTGCTCGGACTTGCACCAAATATTCGCCACCACCTAAAACGCTCAGGTCAAAGCTCAACTCACTCCCCAAATCTTTGGTTTGGTTGTTATAAAAGAGTTCATAACTAGTTGCGCCCTCAATTTCCGACCAACGCAACACGCTTGACCCACTTTCGAAAAAATGAATGATTGGTGCTTGAATTTTTTTACGCAAATCGTATGTTATTGTTTTTGATGCTTTGCTCAAACTGCCATTTTTGTCACCAGTTGCATAAACCTTGATTGAATACTCTTTTGGTTCAACAAGCTTTGACAAGTCAAGTGATGGGGTTTTGCTGTCATATTTTTTTCCGTCAATTTCAAAAATATATTTTGTTGCACCCGCAACACCATCGCATGTCACATACACAGCTTCATTATTGCTGGAAATCATAAGATTTTGTGGAGTTGCAAGTGGTTTTGCTGGAAGGTTCGAAATAATCAGAAACACGAGCCCAACCACAAGTCCAATGCCAACAAAAATCCCACTTGTTATCAACCAAAATTTCTTTTTATTAAATTTGATTGATGCTCTCTCATGCGTTCTCTTTTCTGCCTTGTCCTTATCTTTCTCAATTCGAACTTGTGGTTTTTGTTCACGAACAAGCTGTGGCTCTTGGCTCTTTTTTGCTTTGCGACTTGGCACATCATAATTTTGCTTTGGGTCGACTTTTGGCTCATCATGCTTGCTGGTTTCAACTTTGTTTTTTGTTTGTTCGGCTTGCAAATTTTCAACAACTGCTTGCTCTTTCTCGCCCTCAATCACAATTTGCTTTTTCATCAAAGGCGGACGTGGTGGCATGGGACGCGGAGGCAAACGTCTTTGCCCCTCAATATTTTCCAAACCCTCTTTCTTTTCTTCTTCCACACTCGCCTCTCAAATAGTTTGTGCTTTATTATTTTTAATATAGTGAAATATGCAACTTTTGTCAAACAACTAAAATGATTAAATACACTTCTTTCAAAAATCTGCTGAAATTGCAGAAGTCCATCAAAATTTAACCGCAAAAACATCAAAAAAGTATAAAATTCTATTGACAACAGATTTGTAATTTGCTAACATAAGTAAGTCTTCAAAAGATGATCCTCAGTAGCTCAGCGGTGGAGCAACCGGCTGTTAACCGGTAGGTCGTCCGTTCGAACCGGACCTGGGGAGCCAAAAACTCCAATATGCAATATATTTTATTGTCGTGTTGGAATTGCAATAATAGTCAAACGATAATGTTTGACTATTTTTTTTAAAAAACGAACATTTCTAAGCCTTTAGAAATTTGTCATTTCCCTGATTTCTGTCTATTGCAATTTCTGCAAAGCATTTGACAATTTTCAGTTGAAGTTTGTCCACCTGCGTGCCAAGGAGTAATATGGTCACCTTCCATTTCTTTTATATCAAAGTGTTTGTGGCAATTTGAACAAATGCCTTGTTGTTTTTCATAAGCACTTCGTTTTTGCTGTTCACTAAAAACACGAATATTCAGATATTTTTCATTTCTTGTAAGTACATAAGAATAAATACCTTTCTTATTTGTAACATCGTCATCAATCATAAGTTTTTTAATTTCTTCTTCTAGTTTATCTGTATCGTAAGTCTTATCCTTAAATTGATTATACAATGAACCCCAATTAATGCCTTTCATTTCTTTTCTATAAGTTGTAAAAGTAAGTTTTACCCATTCAATAACATTTCTAAAATATGTCCAAAGTTCATTGGCATTAGGGTCATGTTGATGAATAGACATATAATCTTCAACATTATCATTGTTTATCCATTTCAAAGCCGTTTCAAGATAGTCTTGTCTAATAGGTGTGCCATTGACATAATCTTTCCCTAATAGATATGCGGCACAATTGTTTTTACTAAAATGAGACTTAGCACTTGTAAGCCAAGAACCTGTGTAGACAGCATTACGAAGTTCTTGGTCAGTAAGTTTTTCTCCTGCAATATTAATAATTTGAAACCAATCAAGTTTTTCTTTATCGTTGCCTTCACAAAAATAAATCATAAGTTTATAGTTGTCTATTTTATCTCTTTCCGTTTGAGTAAGATTGTGGTAGTACTTGTTGTTTATGGAGAAGTCTCCGTTTATGTATTGACAAAAACTGATTGTTCTTTGTTGACCATCAAGAACTTCAAAAGTTCCATCTTCATTCTTAACCCAATACATAACATTTAAAGGAAATCCTTTGAAAATTGTTTCAATTACAGCATTTCTCTTTTTCTCATCATAAACAAATTCTCTTTGGTATTTAGGTCTGATATTCAATTTACCATCAAATCCTACAACGCCTTCTTCAGCACTATCAACATAATTTTTAGCAACATCTTTAATTAATATTTCTTTTAATTCAATTTTCATTTGTTGTTCTCCTTTTGATTATAATCCTTGCATAGATACTTGAATATAACTCACCAGTTTCTGCATCTTTAAATGCAGGAGGAACTTTATCTTTTTCGGAATTGTATTTCCTATACAACGTTCCTTTTGCGTTTAGAGTAAACTTTCCAGTAGGCTTTCCGTCTTTTAGAATTTCCATCTTTCTTTCAGAAGAAAAATTAATACTTCCAACTATTCCTAAAGCAATAATTTCAAATTGGTCTGGATTATATTTGTCAAGAAAGGTTATAGGTACACCTATTTCTCCAAAATAATCATATGGAATATCTGTAGTTTTATCTACATTGATAGCTTTATAGTTGCAATAAAAAGGATATTCATCTGATGTATAGTTCTTATATAAAATGAAATTTTCATGTCTTTCTTTATAATCAAGATTTGTAAACCATCTTACACCTTTTACACGTATATATTTTATACCTTTTTCGTCAACACGAAAACCAGCCGCTTTTAATGGATATGTGTCTGGAACTCGAAACTCTCTATCCCCACTATGAATGCTTTGTCCTAACCATAATTTATTATCTTTAATTAACTTAAAGGTTTCTTTATAAGAGATTGCATTGACATTTCCTATAATTATAAATTTTTTATTGTAAGTTATAAGTTGCTCAACATATTCTCTGAAAAGTGAAAATGGTGGATTTGTTACAACTATATCAGATTCTTTTAATAATTCAACACATTCATCTGAACGGAAATCTCCATTCTCTTTTAATAATGTCATAGTATTTGATTTATTTTTTAATAGATAATCAACATCTGACAAATCAAAAGCACCATCATTATTACAATCTTCAACTTTGGTTATTTCAATTTTATAAGGGTGATGATTTTTATTAGCAACAGACTTATTTTCTCCAAAAAAGTTCATTTGAGTATATGCCACAGGAGAGTTGTCATAACAAGTTGCAATTAATTTTTTTAAGCCTAAATGATTAAAGTTTATTGCAAAATATTTAAAGAAATTACTTTCGTATGGGTCATCACAGTTACAAAACACTACTTTGTCTTTAAATTGTTCTTTGTAATGTTTTAATTCAAGTTCTATATCATTTAGTTGGGTATAAAATTCATCTGCTTTGTTTCTTTTAGCATTATCCATCAATTTTGTTGCCATAAATTCTCCCAATTTGTCTAAAAAGGTAAACCTTTATATATTGATTATAAGTTTACATTATTGATAAAAAATAATCAAGAAAATCTAATTACTTTGGCTGGTCGGGTCGAAAAATATAAAAAACAACCAAAATTGGAACTTTTGACAAAATTCTCAATAAATCTCTAAAGGTTTACCTTTAAATACACGAAAAGACCCTCGCTTTTCAAAGTGAGAGCCTTTTTATTTTGATATAATTTTGCTGAGGTGATTATATGAAATATGGTTATGTGCGTGTTAGTACAAAAGAACAAAATATTGATAGGCAACTTGTGGAAATGTATTCTCAAGGACTATCTGATAATTTTATATATATTGACAAGCAAAGTGGAAAAGATTTTGAAAGAGCAAAATATCAAGAATTAAAGCAACATCTCCATTCTGGAGATTTGCTTGTAATCAAAAGTATAGATAGGCTTGGTAGAAATTACGATATGATTATTGATGAGTGGCGAACTCTTGTGAACGATATGAATGTAGATATACAAGTTTTGGATATGCCATTACTTGACACACGAACCGAAGGCAAAAATTTAGTTGGCAAATTTATAAGTGATATAGTTCTTCAAATTTTATCTTTTGTAGCCGAGAATGAAAGAGAAAACATAAAAAAGCGTCAAGCTGAAGGAATAAGAATTGCAAAAGAAAAGGGCAAGCACCTAGGTCGTCCAAAATTAAAACTTCCAAAAAATTTTACAACAATTGCAGACAAGTATAAGAAAAAAGAGATAACATTAGCCGAAGCCCTGTCATCTCTTAAAATGAACCGAAGTAGTTTTTATAAGAATTTAATAAATACAAATACGTAATATTCCAAATACATATAGCAGTCTTAGTCAATCCAAAAGCGGAGAGGGGCGGATTTGTCGGGCTCACGGGCGTAGTCAATTCCAATGCGAGGTCCAGTGTGATGGTGGATTTCGTTTGGTGCGTCTTCAAGCCAAAGCGTGGTGGAAGTTTTGAGGTCCACGCCATTTTGCTCTCTGGTGATTCCAAAATATTTTGTGACACGTCCAGGGCCTTTTGCGTCTTCCACTCCCCGAATCAAAACCGCCTCGGGTCTTTGTCCTGCGCAAACAATGTTGAGCATATTGTGCATTCCATAGCAAAGATAAACATAGACCGTTCCGCCATCACACCACATGGTTTTTGTTCGTTCGGTTTTTCCATGAGCAGAATGACAAGCCGAATCTTCTTCTCCGCAATATGCTTCAACTTCTGTGATTTTTGAACGCAAAACTTGTCCGTCTTTTTCGCAACATAAAATCTTGCCCAAAAGAAGTGGAGCAAGATTGCGAGCAGATTGATTGAAAAATTTTAAGTCATCAAGTCTCATATTTTTAGTATAATCAAAACTTGCATTTTGACAAAAAGTTTTGAAAGTTTTTATAAAATATTTTATCCATCTCTTCCCCACTCATTCCGAGGTTTTCTAGTTCAAATATCAGGTTTTGAAATTGAGAATAATTTTCAAGATTTTTTGGTGGGTTGCTGATGCCATAAAAGTCACTGCCGACACCAATATTTTCACAGCCAAATTTATCCACAAAACGCGCATAATTTTCGGCAATATTTTTAACTGAAAAGCAGGCTTTATCCGCGTCTTTTGCCATGCTTAATTTATCATAAAAAAATAGCCCAATAAATCCTTTATTTTCCACAATAAATTTGATTTGTTCTTCGTCCAAATTCCTTTTGTCATCTCGAATAAAGCAAAAACCAGTGTGCGAAATATATGGTGGATTTTTTGATATATTTTGTGCGTCAAAAAACGATTTTTTGTTGAGATGTGCCGAGTCAAATAAAATGTGATTATTTTCGAGTTTTTTTATCACATTTTCACCAAGTTTTGTCAGTCCCTGTTCCCCATGGCTTCCACCAGCAAATTTGTTGTCGAAATTCCATGTCAAAGAACATGAAAATGGATTTGTTTTAATCAGTTTTTCAAGTTCGATTTCGTCACGAATAAATCCCAAATCTTCAATGTGCAAAGCAAAGCATTTTCCATGCTTAATTGCATCTTTTCTTGATGCAATTTCATGCAAAATGTCGCCTTGTTTTTTTGTTGTCCAAAACGAGCCACTCAAAAACCGAACGCCTGCTTTTTGACAAGCAATGATATAATCTTGAAGTTCTTCTTTTTTGAGTTCACCAAAAAAATCATTATGACAATCACATATTCTCATGATGATTTTTATGTTTTTTTTGAATTTGTTGTGAAGTTCCAATAGATAATAAAAGTGAATAAATATATTAAATTTGTTTGTACAAAGCGCGCGTGATGGTATAAATTATTATATATATAATTAAACTACTGATAAGAATTTTTTGCTTGGGGACAAAAAATGAAGAAAAAATGTTTTAACATTGTATTTGCTTTCATATTTTTCTTCTCACTCGCAATTTGTGGGTGTTCATTTCTATTTTCATCAAACACAATCTCAAAAGTTGAAGCAGCGAGCGGGAATTGGTCGGACAACTGCTCTTCCGCGGTCATTACTGGCGGTGGCACACAGAACAATCCCTACATCATTGACACTGCTGTGAAGTTTGCTTACATTGCGTGGGGCATCAACAACGGTTATACGCAATGGAACACCGCATTCTATAAGCAAACAGCAAACATTGATTTGTCCGCACACTATTGGAATATGATGAACTCTTTTGCTGGAACATATGATGGACAAGGCTACACTTTGAGCGGAATCACAAATGTTGACAAAACAAAAACTTTTGCTTTGATTGAAACATTGTCTGGAACATGGATAAACTCTGGGTTTGTCAATGTTTCAATCAGTTCAACAGCGTCTGGGACTTCCACAGATGTTTATAACATTGCAACACTTGCAATCAATGCAACAGAATCATCAACAATAAGCGGCTGCTTTGTTTCGGGGTCCATATATGGAAAGGTTGGAGGCCCAATACGTGATTGCTTTGTGGGCGGACTTGTTGTCAATTCAAGCGGGATAATAAAGAATTGTTATTCTTCTGCGAATGTAACTTCGGAAGGAAGCAGTGGATTGAGCTCAGCCTCAATTCGTGCAGCAGGAATTGCAACAAATATATTGGCTGGCACAATTGAGTCGTGTTATTCTTTTGGGACAATAAGATCAATTGAAGGATATTACAAAACTGGGGGTATTGTTGCCTATCCATATAGAGGGTCAGTGAACAATTGCGCAGTCCTGTCAAAAACATGTTGGAGTAGCGCTGGGGGCAACACGAGTCGAAATAGTTTTTTCAACTATCAAAACAAAAACGATGCACAAGCCACAGCAACCAACTGTCATGTTGTGAGTGCTGACACCCTCAAATCAAACACAAACTCGCCACTTGACACATGGGATTTTTCTGACAACACAACAAATCGAATTTGGGGCTATCCTGCTGCAAATAATGAATTCTATAACCAAGGCTACCCTGCACTCCGCGTTTTTTACGAAAGTTTTACGGTTGTCTTTTTCAACGACACCAACACCGCAGTTGTCGCATCGCAAACAACTCGCTATCCTGAATACGCCGTCCAATTCCCCGCTGAACAAACCAGGCGCGGTTGGACATTTGACGGTTGGAGCACAGAAGCACAAAACGGTGGCACAATTGTTGGTGTTGCGGGGACTTTGTCGAATGTGATTGCTGACGCAAACTACTACGCACATTTCACAATCAATCAATATACTCTCAAAGTGACAAAAAGTCATGACGAAGCAGCAACTCTCACAGTTGACGGAAATGTGACAAATTCATTTGAACAGGCTTTTGATTACGACACAACTCACACACTCCAAATTTCAGAAATTCACCAAGAATTTGGATATGTTTTTGAAAGCTGGATAAACGCTGACACAAACGAAGTTCTTTCCACAGAAATTACTTTCAACTACACAATCACAGACTCAGACATTCACATTATTGCAAAGTTTATTCCAGAAAAATATCTGCTTCGTGTGTATGTTAATGACACAACAATGGGAAGTTGTTCGCAAGCAACCGACTATCTTGAATACAAACAAAATGTCACACTCACCGCCTCTTCCAAAGCTGGATACAAAATAAACGGATTTTATGGAACAAGAACAAGAAAAAGTGACGGAACCTATGAATATTCTGATTTGCTCTCATCGTCAAGCACATATGTTGTCACAATGCCAAGACATGAACTCAGCATTTATGTTGTTTTCGAAAAAGCGCCGCTCACTCTCACAGTTCTCACATATGACGGAAATGTTTCTTCGTCTGGTGTTCCAACAAATCCAAATATGACCGAAATTTCAATTTTGCCAAATCAACAAAATTATTTTGTTGGCGACAAAATCACACTTTCTGCAACAGTCAATGAAAACGGACAAATTGAATTCAACTCCACCACATACATTTTCACTCATTGGAAGATTGGAGATTTCCTCAAAGACGGCGGAGACGGAGTTGACCCAAACAATCTCACTTTCACAATGCCAGCAACAGACACAGTGGTTTATGCTTGCTTTATTTCAACCGACGCATACTATGCTTTTGTTGATTGGCAAAACAATATAGTTGAAGAAGGCATTGTCTCAACCACCGCAACAATAACAGCTCCTGACATATCAAAATTCACAAGGTCTGGATACACATTTAACGGATTCTTCTCAAAAAGCGGAACTCCCCTGATTTCAGTTGAGAACGGAGAATATGTTTCAACCTATACGCTCAATGGTGTGACAGAGCGCGTTGTTTTCTATCCAAAATACACCAAACATTTTGATTGTGAAATTGTCTTTTCATTAAACAATCAAAAAACAACTCAATATGACATAAACCCAAATCTCAGTTTATATTTCGCTTGTGTTTCACCAACTGGGCATAAATTTTCTTCAAAAATTCAAGACGGCGAAAAAACAAGCATAAATCTTTCAAACGAAACCTTTGTTGGCGAGTGGTTGTTAAATTTTGTGACTCCAACCTATTATGAAGCAAAAATTTTCGTTGATGGCGTGCAAAACACAACCGGATTGTTTGATGTTAACATTTTGAGCAATCAAATTCAAATTGACATCATGCTCACAAAAATTGCAGACAAATATCTCTATGATTCCACACAAGAACAAACATCAACAAACGACGTAAAAATCATCGACCACTATCAATATGTTGACGGAGTCAAAACTTACACTGGGGTCAACAAAGAACTGAAAAATCACGAGTTTGCGCCACTTTCGAATGAACAAACACTCACTTCCCCATATGGTTATGAAAACAAAGACATCATTGGGACAGTCAACTGGGGCGGATTATATAATTTTACAGACGCCAACCATATTGAAGAAGGTGCAAACATCACAGCAATAGACTTGGGTTCAACAGTTTATAAACTTTCTTTTTCAAACAATTATGCAAGCATGTATCCATACAACTATGATTGGAGCAAAGAAACAATTTATTCCATGACTGATTTGTTATATACAAAACCATATCTGGATTGTTTCCATAGAAATGACCTAAAAACATTCTTGCTTGTTGCCTATGAATTTGCGACTTGCACATGGAACACTCTTGCTTATGAAGGGCGAAGTGTGACAGAACTCGAACCATATCTCAACATGGTTCGAAATGAGTTTGCTGAACTCGTTGACAACCTGATGCTTGAATTTAGGAATGAACAAAAAACATTTATACTTTCAAATTGGGAAGCAGATAATTCTTTTGGTGCATATTGCTGGGACTATATTGAAGCGCTTCGTGGCACAATTTCAGGTGCGGAAGTCAACCGCCGTCAACAACTTGCACTTGAATTTTTCACCGCATACATAAATGCTCGTCAAGACGGCATAATCTTGGGACGCCAAAAGTTTGCAACACGTGGCATCACGAGTTCAACTGTTGTTTATGGCAATTTTGAAGTTAATGCAGCGACCGAAGAAGTGCCTTGGACGCCAAATCGACCTCGAGCATACTCCGCCATTATTCCGAACACATATTGCGACCTATACTCACTTTCTGATTGGTATTCAATTTGGACAGAAACAGGCAACAACACAGAAATCAACTGGGACGCCGAAACTGACGCATACACAATCACAATGTTTCTCGACAACATTTGGCATTATGTCAAACAAAACCGCACGTTCTTGCCGACAAGTGACCCAAACTACAAGCCTTGCATTTGGAACTTTGGAACAGATGCAAACAACCCAATAAAGAATTTGATGATAACAGAGTTTGGTTCTGACGAAACAAAAGAAAATCAGCGCAATTTCCACCATGTCAAGACAACAATCACCGAAGCGATCAACTGGGGAATTTATAAAATCACATATTGGGAAATCTATACCAATGTCACAAATCAAACACCAGTTGGCGCTCAACCTCGCGTTGAAGATTGTCAAGGTCTCTGGCTTATTCGTCCAGACGGAACATTTTCTCAAGGTTTTTGGTATATGAAAGGCATGATTGACGGATTTGACTATTTCTCCAATCCCCTCAAACTTGTCTACTCGTCACATTATGTCGACACACATGGGCTCGATTGGGACAAATACAAAGATACAGTAATTTGGCGAGACGACCTTGTCGACACATCAAAAATGAAAAGTTATTCAAAGCTTTATTCCGAGAATGGCGACAACTCGGACGCACGACTTAATTTTGTCGACCTAACGGCCTATGCTCAATATCTTGACAAATACACTGGGTATTTTGGTTATGACACAACTGGTCTCGCTCGCTTCAATCAAGAATATGTCGACAATAATTTGAGTGGCATCGCGCCCTCTCTTTCCGGCACTCTAACTCAAATCACATATGAAGCAAAATCAAACCGTTTTGGTTTCTTGATGTATAACTATAATAGTTTGTCGCACTATGTTGACGCAACAACCAATGCACCATTCAAAAATCCAATCGTGTTTGTTATGGGCAAAAACCAATATGGAAAATGGGAAAGAATAACCAACACAAAAGTCAAAGAAAAGCTTGCTGACGGCAACACTGTTTGGCATCAAACATATGTTAGTGTTGTCACACCAGTTGGCAAATACAGCGAGTTTAGGATTGTATTTAATGAAGAATTGAATTATAATGTTTGGGACCCAATTCTAACAAGTGTCTTCTTCTTTAAGGGCGGAAATGCTTCATCAAATTACATTTTGGGGTAAAAATGAAAGAAAAACAGCACAAGAACTTTAATAAATCATTAAAATCGTCCGCAATTTGGGGTGCGATTAGTCTTTTGCTGTTTGTTATGCTTTTGTCGCTTACAATTTCTTTTGCATATCTTTCAGGCAAAAAAGAGGTTAAAGAAACTGTCGCAACTGGACAAGCAACAATTGTTTCAATCACAAATCCAACAATTTCATCACCCCTGCCTTTTTCAAAGGGTTCGACAAAAGATTGTGGAATATCAATAAAACTTTCGGCGAATGTTGACTCTGTGGTCAGAATCAAAATTGCTTATTCATATTATGACAACCACGAAACAAAATGCACCGTTCCCGACAATGTGACACCAAACCTGTCAACAAGTCAAGGTGGCTTTGTGTCAGACCAGCACGGATTATGCTACTACTTTGACGGAAACGCAAAAGATATCACCACACTCAACTTTATTTCGTCAATAACATTTGATGATGACCCAACAACAAACGACCTATATGCTGGACTCAACCTTCGCATAAGCGTTGATGCGGAAATTTTGCAACAAAAAGCAATCAACTATTCCGCTCACCCATGGCGTGACAATGCGCCAACAGATTGGCTTGACCGTGCCAAGAATAATTTTTCGTAAAGGAGAAATGAGTGTTCAAAAAAATTGGCAAATTCAAAGGAATAATGATACTTGCAATTGTGATGTCACTTGTCATCTCAATCCTTTGTTATTGCACAATCACCTACGCCATGCTTCAACAAAGTGGAACAATTGGCAATCAAATTGTTGTTGAAGCAATAAACCTTGAATGGACTGACGGACACGGAAACAAAATTCAATCTCTGCCACTCCCCAAACACATTTCATCAGGCGAAACAATCGCTCTCCCTGGTGACAATCTTTCAATCAAAAACACCGGCACAAGAAGTTATGCAAGGGTTAAAATCACGACAGAACTTGACGGAATTCAAACAGATAAAATTGCAGTCACTCTGTCGCAAACAAGCGGAGTGAACGACTGGGTTAAAGGACATGACGATTACTATTACTTTTGCAGAACGGGAGCATATAACGGCGAAGTGGTGGGACTTGTGAGTGTTGTCACCGGCATAACCTTCTCCGACACTTTCAAAAATGCTGATGCCGGCAAAACAATAACAATAAAACTTCTTGCCGAAGCGATTGACTCTCGCGACAACTCCTATATCACCGCATGGGGCAACAATCCACCAGACGAATGGTTTGATGCAACTTCCAACACAAGAAATTAACCCTTGAAAACAAAAATAAAATATTGTATTATAGATATATATTAGATAAAACTTGGAGCATATATGATAAAAACCAAAACCTACCCAAATGGAATGAAACTTGTTGTTGAAACAAATCCGAACGCTCTTTCAAGTGAATGCTTGTTCCACTTTAATGTTGGCGTTCTCAATGAAAGAGAATATGAACAAGGTTATGCTCACTTTTTGGAACATATGCTTGCTGGAGAGTCCACTCGCAAAAGAAATATAAAAGAAATAAACAAAGTGTTTTCTCTCGCCGGCTCTGACCTTGACGCTTCGACATTTTATAATTCAACCGAATATACTTTTGTTTCACTCAGCAAAGATTTTGACAAATGCTTTGAAGCACTGTGCGAAGGACTTTTTGATTGCGCTTTTTCAGAGGAAGAATTTGAGCGTGAGAAAAAAATTATTTTGCAAGAGCATGGTGTTGAAGATAATTACGATGATTTAATCGACAACATGGTTGCAATTCACTTTGATAATCAATATCCAAGATTTCTTGAAGGCGACAAACAAAGCATTGAAGGTGCAAATCTTGAACTACTAAAAGACTTTTATACTCGCGAATATATCCCAAGCAACTTGCTTATTTCGGTTTATGGAAACAAAACATTTGAAGAAATTGACGAACTTGTTGAAAAACATATTTTTTCAAAGATTGACCACGAAACTCCGAAACAAAAATATGAACGAAAAGAAATCAGCGCACCCATAAAATACAACTTTTATGTTTTCAACAACGATGACATGCAAACATCTGTGACAATATTCTATCCAATAAAAATAAAAAACAACCCAATTTCAGATGTGTTTGTCAATTCGCTCAATGGATATGGTGGCGTTCTTTACGAAAAACTGCGCCTTGAAGAGCCATTGGTCTACAATGTGTCAATTTATACAGAATCTGCTTGGAATGTTGCCATTCTTGAATTTCAATGTTCAAATCAAGAAGTTTCAAAATGTCTAACAAAAGTAAAAAGCATATTCCAAAACATTGCACAAAATGGCATAAGCCGAGAAGAACTGATTTCAGCAAAAACACAAATTCAACTTGAACTAATTTTGCAAAAAGATAGCAGCAATTTCAAAGTTCAAGCCAACGCAAAATATCTTCAAGAAAATTGGGGAACATATTCTCTTGAAAATGCACTTGGAAAATATAACAAAGTTTCAAACGAAGACATCAAGAACTTTGCAAAATCAATTCTTGAAAGCAAATACATCATTGGTGCAGAAGGAAAATATGTTAATTTTGAACAACTATTTGCTTATGAGCCATCACTCTATGTTCCAAAATTTGGCAAATTCAAAAAGTTCAGACATCTCAAACGTCAAGCAGAATATGTTCGCGAAATTGAACAACCTGCACCAACAAAACACAAAATTGAAGAAAATTCACAAGAAAAGTAGCATTTTTGCTACTTTTTTTGCAATTTTTTTGCATTCTTTTGTTAATTAATGTTGTTTGTGATAAAATTTTTTTAGAGGTGGAATATGATTTATGCAATTGTTGGCGGAATTATTTGTGCACTGCTTGCAACACTGTTCATTGTCGTGCGTGTGCAAAAAGGCGGAATGACCGCACTATATCTTAAAGCACTCGCATCGGTTGGTTTTGTGGGACTTGGACTTGTTATGTTTTTTGGATACGCCCCTGCCGACTGGAAATCTGTGTTTGTTATACTCGGACTTGTGATGGGTCTTGTGGGCGATGTTTTGCTTGACTTCAAAGTTGTTCAAAAAGAAAAATCCGACACTTTCCTCAACTGGGGAATGCTTGCATTTGGTGTCGGACATATATTCTATTTTGTTTATCTTGTTTTGCGTCTTCCAGAATTTAATGTTTGGGGACTGCTTGCTTCCCTTGGTGTTGCTGCATTCATAACAGTTGCGATCATAAAGTTTGTTGCTCCAGCCATGAAACTTGATTTTGGGAAATTCAAATGGCAAAGTGCCGCATATTCCTTTATCCTTTCATTTGTCATGCTTTATGCAATCACTTGTGCAATTTTGACACCAAGTTTCTGGTTAATTGCACTCGGACTCTCGTTGATTTTTGTTTCAGATCTCATTCTTTCCACAATGTATTTTGGAGGGAAAGAGGACGACAAACTGCTCTGCATACTCAATCATGCCCTATACTACTTGGGACAAATTGCGATTGCCCTTTCTTGCCTGACCTTTCTGTGATTTTGTGAGAGTTTACACAAGGTTTGACGAGATTTCTCGCAAACTGATTGTCATTCCGAGTGTCGACCACCAAAACGGCATTCTGGGAATCTGGATCCTTAGATTGCCGTGCTCCGCTGGTCCGACGCGGTCCGTTCCACTGCCCGGATGTCGCACTTTGTGCTCGATAGCAGGAGACAATGCTAAGGGTGTCATTCCGAGACGGGCAAGCAGAGTGAGGCGTTCTAGGAATCTATCAGATCGTTAGATTGCAGTGCTTTGGGGTGGCGTCTCACGATGACAATTCGGCTGTTTGTAATTTCTCATAGGGCACAATTTTAACTTTTTGAATACGTGAAAGTGTAATTGAGAGTTTCGTCAACGATTGTTATTTTTGCAAGGTCGCCAGAAACAAATTTGAGACGTTGGGTTGGAGTGATGACAAGGTTTGTGTCGGTGTAGGCAAATGTTTCGCGGATTTGTTCGCCCGTACCCAAAGTTGTTGTTATGGTTTGATTTTCGCCGATTTCAAATGTGATTTGACTTTGTTCAAAATAGTCGTTTGGTTCTGGATAGTTTGAGTTTTGTGGTGGAGTTGTGATTGTTGCGTCGTTGCGGCGGAAAGACTTGAAGGAATATGTGCCGATAAACTTTTCTGGATGTCCGACCGAACGCAAACATACAAGGCGAATTGTTTTGTCATCATATATTCGGGTTATTGTCATTTTTCCGTTTTCGTCGAATTTTGCAGAAATATCTTGGCGGTCAGCAAATGTCAAATTTCCACAAAAGCATGCTTCAATTTGATATGTTTCAAGTGTTTCGCCCTTATAAGTGATATTAAAAGTTGAATTATCCTTGATTTCATATATATAGAAGCATTCTTTTTGATTTGTTATTTCAACTTGATTCAAATTTTCATAATACGTTTCAACAACGTATTGACCATTAAAATCGTATTCATGTTCAAGTTGTTCTTTAATTTTGTCGAGATCAAAATTAAAAAGAGTGCAACCCGAAAGCAGTGGCACGAGAACAACAAGAGCAACAACCAACAAAATGGACTTAAAATTTTTCTTCATATATCAAGTATCACAAAAGTCAAACTTATTGTCAAGTTAACAAGAGTTGTTTTTCAAGCATAAAGAATATGTGAGGTGAAAATATGAGTGTTGTTGCGGTTGTCGGTGCATATGGCAAAATGGGGAGACTCATTTGCGAAAGGCTCAAAGAAAAAGGGTATGAAGTGCGAGAAGTTGATGTTTTGAGCAAAAAGTTTCAAAAACTTGGCGATTTGAACGAAAAAGTTGATTTGGTTGTTGATTTCTCGAATAAAAATCAAAGTTTGGACGTTTTGGATTATTGTGTGAAATCCAACACAAAACTCATTATGGGCACAACAGGGCAAGGCGATTTTTTTGCATCCGAACTAAAATTTGCTGCGGCAAAAATTCCGATTATCAAGTGCGATAACTTTTCTGAAAATGTCATCAAATTCAAAAATTTGGCAAAGACGATGTCAAAAAAATTTGATGGCGAAATCGCAGTTGTTGAAGCACATCACAAGCACAAAACAGATTTTCCAAGCGGGACTGCAAAACAAATTATCTCTGCAATGCTTGACGAAGACAACAACAAGACTTCAACGAGTTCGTGCCAAAACTTTGAAGAAGATGTCATAAACTCCTATTCCATTCGCGGAGGCACGCTTTTTGGACGCCACGAAGTCCATTTCTTGGCAGACGACGAGGAAATTGTTTTGACTCATTCAAGTTATTCAAGAAAACCATACATAAACGGACTTATGCGCGCGGTTGACTATTTAATAAAAGAGAATGGAGCGGGGCTCCATTCCTTTGAAGATGTCATTTTTTAATAAAAGTTCAAAAAGTCACTGCGTGACGTGATAGATGCTTTGCGTTGTCATTTCGACCTCCAACCCCAAAGACTCGACCATTGGGGAGAAATCTCGTCAATCCTTTGACAAAAAGATTGTTTGATGCAATCATATAGTTATGAATACTTATTATGTTTATATCATAACAAACAAAAGCAATTCCACTTTATATGTCGGAGTGACAAACAACTTGGAAAGGCGACTTTTTGAACATAAAAACAAATTGGTTGATGGTTTTTCAAAACGTTATAATTTAACCAAACTGCTCTATTTTGAAGAAACATCTAGTATTAATTCAGCCATTGAACGCGAAAAACAAATAAAAGCATATTCCCGACTTAAAAAAGAAAGTTTAATTTTTTACCAAAATCCAACAAAAAAAGATTTGTCGGAAGATTGGGAATAAAAAAAGAGACAATAATTTGTCTCTTTTTTTAACTTTATTATATGGTTTGACGAGATTTCTCCCCAAAGGTTCTGGCCTGCGAAGTTAGAGGTCGAAATGACATGATTGAATCAAAGGCTCAGTTCTTGGTCGGAATACAAAGGCATGTAATCCATGGCAGCATCTTGAGAAGCGAGTTTTGCAGCATTTTGTGCTTTCTTTTTCTCAACTTTTTCTTGACTTTCGTCCCAATCCATCCCCGTCACTTTGCCATTTTCATCTCTTGTCGAAATCTCTTCAATCTCCGCCTGTGCCTGCGCTTCTTGTGTTTTTTGTCCGCTATATTCTTCAGACAACGCCTTCCAATCAAGATTGAGAGGTAAAAAAATGTATTCATAATCGCAAAAAACTCCGCCTTTATCATTTGGATCTTTTGCCCATGTTCTCCATTCATCCATCGTGAAGTCGCCTGTTTTTACATCACTTGCCACATCTGATGCGACATATATAATCTTTTCCCCTTCAGTAACTTTTGCTATACTGTAATATCTTATTGGACAATCTCCGTCATATTCATAGGCACTTATTTTTTCAAGTTCAATTTTCGCCCCATTTTCAACATATTCTCCAAGCGTGCCTAAATTACAAATATGATTTTTAAAGACATCATTAAGCTCTTCCAATACAACCCCTTCGTTCATTCCAAACATTTCTGAACTTGTTGATTCATTTGTCATAAAATTAGTTATGTCTTGCGTTGTATTAAATGTAGAAGGCAAATTTTCATTTACAAATCTAAAAGTTGCATTCATTTGACGTAAAGCTGTTGTCCCATCTTTAAATGTTTCAAGATAAAGATAATCACAATCAACCAATAAACTACCATCATTCATTACATAAGCATTATTTATTCTGCGAACTTTCTGAAATCCTTTTAAATAATCTGGCAATTGACTATTATCATAATCAGGATCATCTTTTGTAATTTCAGAAATTTGATTTGAAATATTTTCAGTAATTTTTTCCTTTGTTTCTTTCACAGATGTCCAATATTCTTTTTCTTGCTTTGCTTCTTCAGCTTTTTTTTCAGCTTCAGCAATTTCTTCGTCAGTTGCACCTTCTTCTTTGGTTGGCACTTTGGGAATTACAATGTCATTCGGGTCTTTGTCTGGAACATCATTTGAAATGTCATCAATAAGTCTTTCTTCTTCATCTTTCCTTTTTTTAATATGTTTTTTATCTTCTTCATTTAATAATTTTGAAAAATGATCAATGACTTTTTGAACTACTACAGATAAAGAAGTTAAAACAACAACTGTTCCAATAGAAATTGATACCGCTTTTATTATCCTTTTTTTATTTAATTTTTGTTCATATTTTTGAAGTTGTTGTTTGATTTGCGTATCATTAAATCCTTGCTCTTTCCATTCTTCAATTTTTTGTTGTTTTAATTTTTCTCTTCTTTTTTTTGTCATTTTTATCCTCCTTATGCAATATAATCATAAAGGAAATACGAATGATCTTCCGATATGAATTCTTTTGTTACAGTTCCTCTGCTATTACTTGTTGGAAATGCCACACCACTGAGCCCCGACCAATTGTCATAGGTATATGCAAGCGTAGTATTTCCAAACTTATCACTCAAATACCATGGGCCCTTTAATGTAACATTGCTTCCAGAAACACGGTACTCATTTCCACCAATACCATATAAGTATGTATGATGATAGTCCCAGCCCGCTCCTGATGTTACACTTTTAAATGATATTTTATATTTATATCCTTCAAGTGCTTCATACACATAAGCCGTAGCGTCTCCTACGTTATCGTGACCTGCACCAGGCAATGTAACAACTGTCGCCGGCTTTGTAAATGATTGTTTAATTAATCTAGCATTATTTTCACATTTTTCGAGCTGATATGATGCATTGCATGACCAATATTTTTGTGCCACAAAAATAAATATAACTTTTCTCCATCGTCCATCATAATATCTAGCAATTTCATAATCGATAGAAGAAGTATTGCCACTTAACGATTTATAATCAAAACTGTACATCTTGGCTCCAGTATTATTACTAAGTATATCAGTAAATTTAGATTTGTCAAGAGCATCGCGATAAGAAGCATATCCACTAAACTTCGGAATCCAAACTTTGACATCCGCCTTTCCATTTGAAAATGCATCTGTTCCAACAGTTGGGGCTGTTTCTGTTTGGAAATTGATACGTGGTATTTTTTTGCAGCCTGAAAAAGCCGAGTCGCCTATGCTTGTGACGCTGCTTGGAATTGTGACTGTGTTTGCAATTGAAAAACAATTTTTAAAAGTGTAATATTGAATTGTTGTTATGCGACAGTTGAATGTCAAAGATGTAAAGCCCGAGCAATTCTCAAAGGCACCGCTTCCAATGTAAGTGATTTTTGAAGGAAGTGTTAGTGCACCAGTCAGTAATTTGCAGTTAGAGAATGCGTTATATCCAATCGAAGTTAGATTTGAAGGCAAGTTCAACGCTCCCGACCAACTCGAACAATTGTTGAAACAATAATTTTCAATTGTTGTAACAGTTGTTGGAATTTGCACACCATTGAGCGAAGTGCAATCGCTGAAACATGACCAGTGAAGTGTGGTGATGCTTAGTTCATTGATATTGATTGTTTGAAGAGAAGAGCAAGAGCTGAAGCATCCATCATCAATCAATGTGACAGTTGTTGGAAGTGTGATTTGCGTGATGCTTGTGCATCCTGAAAATGCCTGTTCCCCCAAAGTTTTGAGTTTTGAAGGGAATGAAATTGGTGAAAGCAAAGAGCAATTTTGGAAACAACGATTTGGGATTGTTTTGATTCCTTCTGGAATGTTGACTGTTTCGAGTGATGTGCAGCCATAGAATGAATATTCTCCAAATGCTGTCAAAGTTGAAGGATTGTTTACTGATTTGATTTTGCAATTTTTGAAAGCAGAAGAGGAAATGGTTTGGATGTCTTTTTCAATCACGACCGCTCCTGTTCCATATTCATAGCTTGAAGAAAGGGCATAACTGCCAATGGCATCAACAAGGAGCTCTTCGCGTTCCCCTTGTATCACTACGTTATTGATTTTGTTTCGTAATAGTTTTCGCTCAAAACAAACACCACCCTCTTTGTTTGGCATTGAGCTTGTGTAAGTTACGCTCTTTGTTGAACTGTTGTATGTGAAAGGAATGAGGTTGACAACAAAAGATTTTGATGCAACATTGTTGCAGGTTGCGGTGATTGTGACCTGAGAAGCCTTTTTCGATGAAGTCCTGTCAACAAGAGTTGATGTCACAAGAAATTCTGTTTCGCCACCATTTTTCTGAACTTTGACTTTTGTTTCGTCGCTTGATGTATAAGTGATTGTTTGCGATGTGTTGGCGGTGAAATTAAATGAATTTTTGAAAGTTGTGCCAGAGAGAGCCCAAACCTCACCGACATTAAATGACGATGATGCTTTTGTGATTTTGAAGTTGTTTGTGCCAGTGATTGTGAGAGTGTTGTAGTTTTGAATGTTGTTTGAAGAAAGAGGGGCAGTGATGACGAGTTTTGTGGAATACCAACCAGCATTTGTTGCAGTGTTTCCGTTGACATTCACTTCACTGCCAGTTGGCTCTGTTGTGTCGCTTGCTGTGAACTCTCTTCCGGTGTAGGAATAGACAATGGAGCATCTTTCAACTTTAAATATTCCATCATTGCCTTTTCCGACAATTCCATTTTTGAGAGTGTATGTCCAAGGACTTCCATTGTAGACAAATGTTTCATTATTCAATGTTGTTGAGAGATTTGCTTTTGTGATTGTGAATGTGACGGAAGCGGAAGCAGCAAAATAGTTTGGTCCACCGTTGAGCGTTGCGGTGAGGTTATAGGTTCCGACATCTCGGAATTTGTTGTCCGAGCCTGAAAGGGTTCCAGAATATGAATAAGATATTGAAACATTTGCTCCATTTGAAACAGTTGCTTTAACTTCATGGGGTGTTCCATCATATTCCCAACCTTTTCCGTTGTAGGCATTGGTTTTTGCGAAAGAAATTGTGAGTTTAGCGGCTTGAATAATGAGCGTTGCGGAAGAAGATGTGTCGTTATAGTTTCGACCACCATTGAAGTTGACTGTGATTGTGTAGTTCCCGGCATTTGTTCTTGTCACCATTCCCCCATTTTGTGTTGCTGAAACAGGTTTTGTTGGGTTGTGGTTGTCATCGTATTCTTTGCCCGAAACGCTTGATGACGCAACTGACATGCCACTTGGGAGAGTTGGCAATGAAAGAGTGTGTGAATTGCCATTATATGTGACAGTTTTGTTTGAAAGTGAAACGCGATGTGTTGCTTTGAGAATCGTGAGATATGCAACAAGCGTGTTGCCAGCCAAATTTCCGCCAAATGTCGCCGTCACTTCGTAGACGCCAACCTGAGTTGTTCCGTTTGTTGCACCGGTGTCAACGCTTTCACCATTAACACCTTTTATTGAGTATGAAACACTTGCACCCTCAATCAGTGTGCCGGTGATTTCAATCTTCTTTTGCGTCCCGTCATAAACAAATATTTTGTCTGTGAATGTGATGCCAGAAAGAGAAGGTTGAACAATGGTGAGTGTTGCGGTCGCCGTTGTTGTTGCATAGTAGCCCCCTGCAATCGTTGCTGTCACATGATAGGTTCCAACATCTTTAAACGAATTGCCAGAGCCCGTTTCCCCGCTTGATTTTTTCCAAGTGTATTTCACCACGACGCCTGCTGGAAGTTCTTCATTGATCTCAATCGTCCTTGTTTTGTTTGCTTCAAAATAGTAGGTTGCGTCTGACATTGTGATGTCAAAATGCCTTTTGAAAATGTCTTCAATGCACGTTGCAACAACTTGAGATTTTCCAATATAATGCATTGTTGCACCATTTGACATTCCTTTGTCCGCAGAAATCACCCCACCCGCCTTGAACGAGCCGGAGCCAGCATTTGCATAGAATTTGTGTCCAACCATGTCATAGAGCCCCGCCACGCCGTCACGCGAGCGAACAACTGGAACAAAGTCACGAACAAGAATATTGTTGTCATACATCTTGAACGAATATACTTTCATTTTTCCAACAATTTGGTTTCCGACCATGTTTGGCGTTCCACCAGTCACAGCACCCTTACCTGAATTATGGCTCGCAAACAAATATATTTCACCAACACCAGTTTTGAGATTATTTGGATTTGTTATAACTGAGCCACCAGTTGTTGCTTTTCCACCATAATTTTTTGTTGAACCATTTGACGTGATTGCAAGATTGACATATTTATCCGAGCCTTGAGTTGACGCTGAAACATCAAGAATCATATCTGTTGAAAAAGGATACGTGAATTCAATCAAATTTCTGTCGAGGCTGAAGATTTTCATTGTTCCGCCTGAATTGTGAGGGATGAGTGCAAAATATCTATCTCCACCAATATATTCTTCGTTTCCAAAGAGGGATGTTGCTTGATTGTGCGTCGTGACGTTTGCTGAAAGCACAGCCCGAACATTGTCTGAAGTCCAATAGTAGCCAGTGTTGATATATTGTGTTCCAGAATTTTCAATATATTCCACTCTTTGATATTCTTCAACCGCGTCACCCGTTGCTGCGCCAGAGCCAAATGAACCCGTGCCCGAATTTGTGTAGAACTTGTTCTCAACTTTGTCATAGAGTCCTGCAACTCCGTCAGAATTGCGAACACATGGCACATAGTCGCGAACAAGCGTGCCCGACCTATACACTTTTATGTAATACCATTTTCCAACTTGTGCATATCTGTTCGCAGATATATTTGTCCACCATGTGTTTTCGGCATTGCCCATTCCAATAACTGCAACTTTGTTCTTTGCACCAGAATATGCACTCGTCCAGTCTTGAGTGTATTTCAGTGTATTATTAAAGTATACATTTTCTATGTGTGTGTTGCCATTGTAATCAACAACAAACAACCCTTTGCTTCCACCGCCCAAACTTGCTTGATGTTGCATATATCCATTGACACTTGCCCAGTTGCCATTGCTCGTTAATTGAGCACTGATTTCCATGCGCATTGTTGTGGATTTTTCCATGATTAGTCCGGTGTCGATATATTGTGTGCCCGTGGATTCAATATACTCAACCACATTATAGTCTGAAAGGGTTGTGTCAAAGCCAGACGAAAAACCTTTGTTATGAAGTCCGCCAAGAGAAAGTGGTGCATAAGCATCGATGCTGCCGTTTGGGATATAAACTTGGAGCGCACTTGTTGTGCCTTCAAAGCTTGTTTCTTGAGCGGTTGGTGCAGTTTTGCTGTTGAATGTTGCTTTTGTGAGAGCCGTGCAGTTTTTGAATGCACTTGCTTCAATTGAGAAAGTGCAATTTGGGAATTCAATTTCTTTTAGTCCTGAATTCATGAAAGAAGATGCTCCAAAACTCTTAAATTTTGAGCAGTTTTTGAGATTGTTGATTTTTTGCACTCCCGAATTTTCAAATGCACTTTGTGCAAATGAAACAAAAGTTGATGTTGGAAGTGAAATTGATGTCAGTCCCGCGGTGTCTTTGAGCGCTCTGACGCCAATTTTTGTCACTTTTGTTGTTGAGAGTGTGTCAAGATTTCGAAGTATGGAGCAGCCAATCAATGCTTCAGTCCTAATTTCTGTCAATCCTCTTGCGAGTGACAAAGTCGAAAGACTTGAACAATTTGCAAATGTTCTTGCTTCAAGAATTTTGACCGCCGTGTTTTCAAAACCAGAAACTGCTGTGAGATTGGAGCAGCCTTCAAATGCGGACTCTCCGAGTGTTGACAATGTTTGAGGAAGTTTTACGCTTGAAAGGTTTTTGCATTCCAAAAATGCATTTTTATTGATTATTGAAACAATTGTTTTTTCAAGTTTTTGAACCGATCGAAGATTTGTGTCATCTTTGAACGCCGAAGTTCCAATTATTGTCAATGTTGTTGGCAATATTATTGTTCCCAAGTTGCCACAACTCGCAAACGCACTTGTGCCCATTGTTGTTGTCTTGGTTTTTGACAAATCCACACTTGTGAGTTTTGAGCAGCCTTCAAATGCCCTGTCTCCAATTGCGGTGATTGTGTTTGGAAGAGAGATTGAAATGAGTGACGAACATTGTGAGAAGACATTTTGTGCAACTTGAGAAACTTTGGTGTTCTCAAAATTTGTGACAGACCCAAGTTTTGTGTCAGAAGCAAATGCATTGTTGCCAACACTTTGAGTGTATGGTGCAAATCTATACTTCACAAGCTCAACACAGCCCGCCATTGCATAGCCACCAAGCGCAACAACGCCGTCACTGTGCGAAATGCCAGTGAGTGTTTTGCAGCCATACAAAGCGTATGAGCCAATTGTTGTTGTGTTCCTGTGAAGCGTGATATATTTCAATGTCGAATCAGACGACGAGCCAAAAATATTTTTTGAAGAACTGCCTGAAATTGCACTCACGTTTTTTGGAACAACAACATATTGACTGGTTGTTGTGTATGAGGTTGGAGTGAGATAGATTGCATAAAGCGTTGTGCTTGCGGTTGTGCTTGGCAAATCATACCAAAGGCCAAGATCATAACGCGTTCCGTTTTGCCCTTGTTCATTATCATCTTTGTTTGTGCTGTAATAATAGAATTCTTTGCCGCTCTTTGTTGGCTCAATGTTGTCGTTGATTTTGAATTGTGACTTGTCATCATTATACACAACAAGCGGTTGTTTGCCCGTTCCGCCATTGATGTCAAGACGGACATACATTTTTGAATAAACCGCCTCAATAAGATGTGAGTTTTGAATGTTTTCAAAAACATATGTCTGACTGTCACCCTCGGCAACACTCATCAAATTTTCGTCAGATGAATCAACATAAATTGCCTCGATGCGGTTTCCCGTGCTTGGTGTGAATGTCACACTAAAATTTTGTGTTTGATAAACTTGAACACGCCCGGTTGGTGGATTTGAACTTCCGCCAGAGCTGTTTAGTATATCAATATAGTATATATATCTAAATATATTATCTTTATAAATTGCAATTGGCGTTGTTCCAGTCAAACCATACATATAGGTGTTTTCGGCAAATGAACGGTTTGAAAGATTTGAAACATAGCTTGCTTTTCCGCCAACTGGAACGCGAACTTTTAGGTTTGATGTCGTCCCAGCGAATATGCTTCCGTCCGCAATTGTTGGAGCGGCAACAGAATTGAATGTGAGTTGGATCATGTTGACATTGCCGTCAAACGCGCCCACACCAATTTGAAGCAATGTTTTTGGCAGGTCATATGAGGTTATGCTTGAGCAATTTGCAAAGGCATAATCCCCAATTTTTTGCAATTTGCTTGGCACTCCAAAATTCACAATCTCAGAGCACCCCAAAAACGCACGGGAATCAATTGTTGTGATTGAGTTTGGAAGAGTTATGCTTGTCACACCTGCTTCGGTTGTTGAGAAAATGTTGTTTGATCCATTTCCTCCAACATATTCAATGCCGTTTGAAAGTGTGAGCGATATTGGCATATAGTTTAGACTTCTCACGCCATAAACATTGACATCTGCCCCGCTTGCCGCATCATAAATCCTTGCCGGAACAACAAGGTTTTCATTGTTCCCAAGATATTCAGTTATGTAGAATTTTGAATCTATTTTGGTCATCTTCCAAAGCGGCTCAAATGTGGCCTCAACCAGCGTGTCGGAGGTTGGCGCAACATTTATATTTGTTTTTGTTTGATCATTTCCACCAACAAGCTTTTCAACGCCATTGACTTTGATTGAAGAAATTTTTGCCCCAGAGAATGCCGAAACCGTGAAGTTAACACTTTTTCCATGAGCGCAAGTGTTTTCAGTCGGCGTAATCTCTCCATAATTATATCCGTCCGAGTGCGCAACAACATTTGTTGTTATTGAATAGATGCTTGTTTCATACACAACATCAACCGAGTGGTCTGCCGACACGCTGTTAAATGTGTGTTCATAATTTTTGGTCGAAACACCCGAGATTCTTTCAACCCCGTCAATTTTGAGCGATGAAATATATTTCCCTTCGTTTGCAACAAAGGTAAACGATATGTCATCACCAAATCTCACGCTTTGATTTGTGTTTGGGGTCGTCACACCATCGCCTGTGCTCATGACCGAAATCAAATAGTCTTTAAGTGCATAAGTTGCAGTGAGCGTCGTGTCACCAATGATGTTTTGGACAACAACTGTTTGCTCATTTTCGTCTTTTATCTCAACACTTTGTCCGCCAAGCAAAATTGAAGAAATTTTATATCCACCATTTGCCTTGACATCAAAATTCAGCGTATCTCCATAAATTGTCGTTGTTGTTCCTGGGGTTATCTCTCCGTTTGCAGTTTGAACAACCGTGACTGTCACCTCATTGCTCTTATACCTTGGATAAAGCGTGAGGTTTTGTGAAATATTGTTAAATTCTTCGCCCGAGATATCCGCACCCGTTCCATCTTTCAAAGTGTTCCAACTTTCAAAGATTTTTCCGGCAACATTCGCAGCGGTTGGCGGCGTGACATCTCCTGCGTATTTTGTTGTCACAGTTTTGAGAGTGTTTTCGTTTTGGTCTTTGAATGTGACGACAAAATCATCTTTTGGATATTGCGTCGAGAAGAATGGTGCAAGTTTTGTGACACTCTCGTCTTCAACGTTTCTCGCCTGAACACTTTCAATTCGAATTTCAAGCTCAACTGTGTCATCAGAAGCATAGTGTTGTGGTCTGAGCCCATTCGGCATAACAAAACTTTCTTTGCCCATAAACCCAAACGCTTTTCCGGAATCTTTGTGACTGAGCGGAACAGGTTTTCCGTTTTGATCACAGAAATAATACCATTCTCCATCGCGAACCCAAGTGTATCCCTCATTTTCGGTTGGGACAAAGTTTTGGAATTTAATCACATCTTTTGCAACCGCACTGGTTGGATGGTCTGTTGTCACAAACACTCCAATTCGAGCATAAAATTCAGAACTGCGTGGCGTGATGCAGAACGTGATGTCCTCACTCAAAATTTGTTGATTGCGAAGAGCAACATAAACAGTTTTTCTCAAACTTTCGTTTGTGTTTCCGTCAACCTCAATGGTCGCGAGCGTGACAGAAAGATCTGCCCTGTCACGATCGCCAAACCACGCGCCACTACTCATCCAAATTCCAAAAATAAGCGCACAGAAGAGGCTGAGTAGCATAACCGCTATCCAACTCTCTCTCCTATTCAGTTTTCGCTTAAATTCTTTTTTCATATCCCCTCGTTATTTGATAACAGATGCAACAATGTTGCCATTTGCGATGAATGCAAGTCCATTTGCAAGCTTAAATGTGTAAACCATTTCAAGATCTTCAAATTCAATCACTTTGATTGAAGCAATCGTTTTTGCTCCGGTTTCTGTGATAATCTTATCTCCAACTTGCATTGCCTTATCACTCACACCATGTGTTCCATATGCCATTTGTCCCAGCTCTGTGTTATAGCAAATCCAACCGCGCGCGCTTAGCAATGGGTGGTCGTCCGTGATCTTGAGAGTCGACCCATCTTCAAATGTGATTTCAAGAATCTTTTCTCTATATGGATTTATTGTTTCCTCAATTGTTGTCTTCTCATATTGTTTTGTTTCATCGTTGTATGACAACACTTCGTCGCCAACAACAACATCTTTTGCCTTCTTGGTTGTCCCGTCAGCCATCGTTATGTTCGTTTCCCCATCAACACAGCATATCATCGGGCAAGGTCTCACTGGACCATTATGTATCAAAACAGATTGAGCAAAATAGTTGTGATTGTTGTCGACCGTAAATGTATAAACAGGAATTGTTTCGCCAGTGATATATTTCATATCAACAATTTCTTTGTCAAACAGCAAACTCAAGGACAAAATCATATCTCCGATTTGAGTCCCCTGTTTTTCCAATTCAACTTCTGGATATGTATTTTCTCCGTCTTCTGTTGAATAAGCAATCCAGCCCCTTTCACTAAACATTGGGTGATCCGGAGTGATTTTGATGTAGGACCCGTCTGCAAAAGTGATATGAACAATATCTCGTCTGATAACCTTTGTTAGGGATTGGACAACTGTTTGTTCAATTTTTCGGGTTGTTGTGTTGTAAGACAGAACTTTGTCGCCAACTTTGATATCTTTGATTTGCTTTTGCGTGCCGTCCGCCATGCTAATGAGACTATCTTCTGCGACACAACACAGGTCTTGTGTTCTTGTGTCTCCTGTCACTGTAATAGATCTCATATCAACCGTCACATCAATTGTCGCACTCACTTCTTTTGGCTGACCCGTTTCATTGTATGCAGATGGCGAATAGATGCCATTTAATCTAAAGCCGTGATACACATAGTAGTTGTTGTTGTTCCCGTTACAAACCAGTTTACATTTGATTGCTGTCGCTGTGATTGTCACCTTGTCGGTGGATGGAACGTTCACCAGGTTAACCGAACTGCCGTTGGCAATTGACCCACTTTGTCCACTTGATGTTGAATATCTCACATTTGAATAATAGGACGAGGAGTTAACAGTGATTGTAAGTTGTCCACTCCATGCGCCATAAACTTTGTGATTTGATGCTGTCGTCACAATTGTTGAGCTTTTTATTTCACTTCCTCCACTGCTTGATGAATTCCACTTAACAAAAGAACCACTGTTCGCTTGCAATCCAGTTGGCAAAGTGCCATAAGCCTCGCCATATGTGACCGTTTTTTGATATGTGAAATTACTATATATCCAAAATTTTTGCACTCTCACAATTTGACCGCAATCATTGTCAATTCTGATTTTATAAGTTCCTGTTGTTGGCACCGTGAAAGTTTGATAAGTTGTGTTGGCATAAAATCGTCTGCTATTACTCTCGTTATAAGCACCGCCTATTGCATAGAAGATTTGAATGCTTCCTGAACTAGACGGAATAACCGACCATGAGCTGTCACAAACTTCGGCGTGCATGAGATAGGTCTTATTTGCTATGAGATAAACCGTTTGACCAATTGTTGCATATGGGTCACTTGATGACGAATTGACAAGTTTATATTCATGAGTTGAAGCGGTGTAGGTTATTGTCATGTTGTTGCCTGAATATGTTCCATCTGATGTTTGAGACGAAATCAATCCACCCTTGCAGTTTGGGTCAAATGTGACAGTATATTTGTTCGGTGTCCACTCGGCAAACAATGTTCTATTAAATGGATCATTGACTTTCGTGCCGGATGAAACGTGTGTTGAAGAAGAAACATAAGATGTCCTTTTGTTATTCGCGTTTTGCTCAATCATCACATTCTTTATAACAATCTTGTTCATTTGCATTGTTGTTATGTTTACTTGAATGACATATTTACCATCAGGAAGATCGGAAACATCATAATAGAAGAAAGCATCGGCCTTGTTCCCATTATATTTGAAACGCAGCTGTGTTATTGAGCTATTCTTATTAAAGGTGCCTGAACAAATTCCAGTTGAAGAATTGGAATATACGCTTGAAAGATATTCGGTATTATTCCAACATTGAACCTCAAAAAACAAACTTGAACTGTTTTGAGAGCCTGTATCAAAAGTGAAAGTTTCGCCATTCCTTGTGCATGAAGAATAACCATATGTGAGGTTCGGATTAAACATATTTTTGCTCCACCCAGCAAAAGTGTATCCCGTTCTTGTCGGCGTTGGCAATGTGCCATATGTTGAGTCGTATGTGACAGTTTTTGTTGCTATTTTAGAGCCGCTTGCAACCGTCCAACCAGATGTTGTTGGAATGGTCCCGCCGTTTGCATTGGCTGTCACTGTATAGGTGTTTGCAGTCCAGTTTGCAGTGAGTGTCAATTTGCCAACTTGGTTTGCGTCAATCTTGAACGATTTTCCGCCATTCCACGAAAGTGTGGTTGAAGAATCACTCATGCCTGAATAATACCAAAGTGACAAATATTTTGCTTCGTTTGTCGTGTTTGTTTGAGATTCCCCAGCATTTCCTGCATATGCACCCGCTGTTGAATATTGTCTCCAACGAATGGAACCATTCCCTAGTTTTCCAGTGTATTGAACACCAGCTTGTTGATAGAAAAGTGGGAAGTATACGGCACTTGGATAATCTGAAGCATACTGAAGGACTCCAGTATCATAATGAATTGTTCCATATCGTTTGCCGTCAAGTGTTGCAGCAACCGACCAGCCTGTGAATGTATATCCTGTTCTTGTTGGATCCGGAATTGTTGTTGAACTGCCAAATTTATAAGATGTTGGAGAATTTGAGCCTTTTGTTCCACCATTCAATTCATATGTTATATCATAAGGATTTGTTGTCCATTGAGCATAGAGTGTGGTTTCCTTTGCACTTTTCCACTCTTTGTTGGCTCCCGTAAATCCGCTCACATTTGCAACAAGTGAGCCGTCTGAATTCGCAACCTTAACCCCGCCAGAAGCAGCAGAATACCAACCTTTGAATGTATGTCCAAGACGAATTGGAATTGGTGTATAGAAAGACAATTGACTATCAAAGGTGATATAATTTGCCTCATTCAATTCTGCAGTTCTGCTGTTGTTGTGTTTGTATTTTGAATATGAACCTGCATTTGAACTCGTGTATCCAGCCGAACCAGCATAATCCCAAAGTTGTTCTGTGATTGTTGCATCATTTGCTTGGAACTTGATGTTGTATTTGTTTGGTGTCCATTGTGCATATAGAGTGTGATTACTTGCATACTGCACTGTCGTAGCACCACTAATATATTTTGTTGTTGTGACTGGAATAATTTCATTTGTTGTGACAGCTTGAATTGATGCATCAGTAATGGTAAAAGGATGTGCTTCGTCACAATTTCTATCATCAAAGAAAAATGCTCGTGCATCTTGCGCAGTAAATTCAATCTCGTTATAACCGTTCTTTAATCTATATGAAGGCTCTCTGTTTTGAGGAGCAAATCTCCAAGTGTTGTTTGGGTCAACTGTTGCAACAAACCTAAACACATATTTTGTGCCAATTGTTAAGGAATAACCTTGATTAACCCAAAAATATGTGTCTGTACGTTCTGGCCCGGATTTGATGGTATAATTATCTTCAAGAATTGTATTGCTTGCTTTTGTCAATGGCATTGCATAACCCCACCCAGCAAAAGCATACCCAGTGCGTGTCGGTGTTGGCAAAGCCCCATAAGCCGAATCATAAACGGCTGCTTGAGATGTTGGAGAAACTGTTCCGCCATTTGGATTGAATGTGACTGTGTATTGGTTTGCAGCCCAAACCGCATATAGTTCGACAACTTTGCCTTGTTCTGCTGAAAGGTTTTTAACTTTTTCACAGTTCATATATTCAGGTGGATTTGTTGCAAATTCAACAATTCTGCTATTTCGATAATAAATTTTTGCCGCAGTCTCAAATTTCGTTCCATCAACATAGTTTGTTGGACAGAATGAGTGACAGATATATGGGTTTGCGACACCAGCAATAATTTTGACTCGAATTGTGAGTGTTGTCCAAACGCCACTTGGAATTTGTTGTGGAGTGATAACAGCAGAACCTCCGTAACCATCATCGTTGTTAGTTGCACCAGTATATAACACATTGGCATCCATTTGATTTCGAATTGTTTTGCCCATTTCATGATAAACTTCAATTGTCCAAATATATGTTTTTCCTGCTGTAACATAATAGTTGCTGCAAGCCAAACCTGCCCACCATTGAGTTGAAGATGAAGCATCTTTTGTGAAATAGGTTCCAATTGAGTCACTTCCACTGCCGACATTTCCTGTCATGGTTGTGCCATTTGTCACAGCAGTTGCATTTGTCGCAGCAATTGCATCTTTTTTTGCCCAACCAGCAAAATTATATCCCGTTCGAGAGAAACCATTTGGCGTGAGTTCTTTTTCTTCGTCATATGTGTGACTTGAGTTTGCAGTTGATCCGCTTGTTGCACCATTGCCGTTATATTTGATTGTGTAAGTTATTGGAGCAAATGTCACACTGATCTTGTGGTCTGCGGTGATGTTTCTGAATGTGAAATAATCACTGTCTCCCGCCTTGACAGTTGAATTGATTGCATTGCCTCCGTCAATCGAGTATGTCGCAACACGATAACCTTCATCGGGTTTCATTTCAACAGTCGCAGTTGTTCCCCAATCAATAGTCATCGACTCTGTGATTGTTCCATGAGCACCCGCTGATGTTGTGATTTGAAATTGTTTGATTTCCCAAATTGCATAAAGCCAACCATCTTCTTTTCCAAACACGGAAGAATATTTCTTGTTTGAAAAATCTTGTGTGCTTCCTTCGCTTTCTGTGCTCCAACCAAGGAAAGTATATCCCTCTCTTGTTGGTGTTGGTGAAACACCGCAAACTGAATTCCAAGTCAAGGTTTTCGTCACGCTCATTGTGATTCCTCTAAGCGAAACATTATTCCCTGCCGTCCCACCAGCAAGCCCTGCATACACCAAAATTTGATTATTGTCAGAAGGATTGAGTGTTTCAGGAGAAGTGAACACTGCAGAAACATTTGTTCCAAATGGAACTTTGATAAACGCGTAATGCTGTGATGGGTTGCCAAATTTATACAACCTCACATGAAACTCTGTTGCAGTTCCAGAAATAAGAGTTGCGGACGCAAAATTAATTGTATAGGTTGTTTTTGGAACCAATCCAATCTTTGCAATGGTCCTATAATTATAATTATCTGTGCTGGATGGAAGATCAATGTCCGTATTAAAAACAAAAGTCCCGCCGTTTGGGTCATATGTGAGAGTCCTTTGAGTTGATTCGAACTGACAACTAATGACATGGTTTGCCGTGATTTTTGAAAAAGTGTAGGTATAAGGTTTTGAAACAACATCTTCAGAAAGGTTGAGTGCCTGTCCGTCAACAACAATTGTTGAAATAACAAATTTGTCATTTGGAGTGTATGTGACTGAATGATTCTCTCCCCAGTTCTTGATTGTGGTAATTTGGTTTGGCGACATTGTTCCGCCCTCGCCGACAGAACTTACAATCGTGAAAGTGACAACTTCAAATGACACTTCAATTTTGTGATTTGCACGAAGATTTGAGAATGTGTATTTTGCATTTTCTTTGGCTTTTGCATTTGACACACCATCAATCAAAACATCTTTGATAACATAACCGTCGTTTGGAGTGATGACAAAAGCAACTTCACTGCCATAAGCATAATCTTTTGTTGTGCTTGGCTCAATTTTGCCGTTTCCCCCACAAACAACAGTAATTTTGAACATTCTTTGCTCAAATTCTGCCGAAATTGTGTGGTCTTTTTGAATGTCGACAAACTCATAACTTTGTGCTGCGCCATCAGCAGCAGTGACAACAATTTCCACACCGTCAACCAAAATCTTTTTAATTTTATATCCAGTTTCTGGACTTATGACATAACTAGCACTTGACCCAAGCGAATAAACAACTGCTCCGCTTGGCGAAATTGCTCCATGTTCGCCCGCGGTTGAAGTTATGACCGCATCATGGAATTTTTCCCAAACCGCATTTTTGTAGTAGGCTTTTCTGTCAATGTTGCCCAAGAAGAACATAAAGGCATTTTCAGCAAAACCTTTTCCATTGAGTTTTGAAATATATTCGTCAAAGTGACTTTCGTCCAAAATATTAACTTTGAGGTCACTTGTGGTTCCCGTGAACGAATTTGCCGCAACCGACAACGTTGAAAGATTGGAATCGTTGATAAAGTTTATTGTTGCAAGCCCTGAACAATTTGCGAACGCATTCGCCCCAATTGTTTGAATGGTGTTTGGAAGGCTGACGTCAACCAGAGATGTGCAATCTTTGAATGCACTGTCACCGATTGTTGCAACCACTGTTTTTTCAAGTCCCGTGAGTTGTGAAAGAGATGAGCATCCTTCAAATGCATTCGCCCCAATTGTTGTGAGGTTTGAATTGAATGTCACACTTGTGAGCGCCGAACAGCCGGAATACGCACCGCCACCAAGTGTCAACAATGTTTGTGGGAATATCACATTTTTGAGTTTTGAGCAGCCCGAGAACGCACCATCCAAAATTTGAGTCACTTTTGTGTTTTGAAGTCCACCAACCCTGGTCAATTCCGAACAACTTGCGAATGCTTGAGAGTCAATAATTTCCAAAGTTTCAGGAAGTTCAATTTGAATCAAACTTGAATACCAAAACGCCGTACTTTCAATTTTTGAAACACTTGTTCCAGCAAAGTTTTTGACTTCAGTGATTCCTGAAAACATAAACACCGCTATACCCATTGTTTTCAGAGTCGATGGCACTGTCACTTGCGTGAGAGCGGCGCAACTATTGAATGCAGAATCCCCCAATTCTTCAAGTTTGGTGTCTTCAAGGTTTATGGTTTTGAGTCCCGAACTACCAAAAGCACCAAACCCAATTTTGGAAATATTTGCTGGCAAAACGATTTCTTCAAGTTTTGAGCAGCCAGCAAAACAATCGCTTGGGATTTCAGTGATGCCGGTTGCGTCAAGATTTTTGACTTTGGACAAAGATTTGCAGCCTGAAAATGCAGCCTGGCTCAGAGTTTGAAGCGATGTTGGTGCTCTGAAATTCGTGAGAGCTGAATCTGACTTAAATGCACTCTCGCCAATGCTTGTCACAAAATCACTCATCGACACTCCAACAAGCCCCGAACAGTTTGCAAAAGCATTTTTGCCAATTTTGGATGTTTGGTGTGGGAGTGTCACAAATTTCACTGTGTTGTTTGTTCCGCTAAACATATTGACTGCTGAATCTGCAATTGCGGATACATTTTTTGGCACAACAACATAGTTTTGTGCTGTTTGATAATTTGACGAAGCCGTGAGATAGATTGCAAAAAGTGTTGTTGTTCCACTTGTGTTTGGAACGTCATACCAATATCCCAAATCATATCTATCGCCATTTTGTCCCTGCTCATTATCTGCAGAGTTTGTGCTGTAGTAATAAAACTCTTTGCCACTCTTTGTTGGTTCATTGCCTTCAAGCATAAATTTTGTTTGATCGCCGTTATAGACGACATTTGGTTGTTCGCCCGCCCCGCCGTTTATGTCAAGAACAATGTAGTCGCTGACAAATTCAGCTGAAACCACAACCGCTCCCGTAATTCTTTTGAGCAAATATTCGCTCGTTGCCCCAACTGGGTCACCATCAATCAGAATGCGTTTGAGAACATAGTTTTTGTTTGGTGTGAAATGCATAACCAAATCACTGCCCCAATCAACCATTTGAGTTTCTGGAGAAATTGTTCCACCTTCGCTTTGGACAACTGTCACCAAAACTTTTTGATTTTCAAACATTGGAAACAATGTGAGATTTTGTGTTATGTAGCCAAGTTGTTCGTTCGTTATGTTTGCACCGCTTCCATCTTCACGAGTGTTCCAACACAAGAACACGTCGCCTTCTGCTGTTGTGACTTCTGGAATGCTTGCCTTGCCACCATAGTTTATGGTTTGAGTCGAAAGGGTTGCTCCATTTTGCTTAAATACAACAGAATATGTGCCGGTTTTGGTTGTTTCTGTTGCATTTTTGTCAAACGACTTGTTTATTTCTGAAAAATTGGTTGTGTTTGAAAAGTTTGATGCGAGCGAGCTTTGAACAACAATTTCACACGAAACAAACTCGTCATCGCCAAGCACTCCTTGCATTTCGGGAACAACCGCGTCAGATTGAATTAAAAAAACATAAACTTCACCCGCTTTGGTGGAGTTTAGTTGCATGAGATTTCCAGATTTGTCGCAAAGATACCAATAGTCACCAAAACGTGACCAAGTGTAGTTCTCGTGATTCTTTATCGAAAAACTATTGAATTTGATTTTGTCTTTCGCAACTTCGTTTGTGCTATCGAAGTACACGTGCGCGCGTATAAAAACAGGGCTGGTGTTGTCCGCGACAGTGAGTTTGATGTCGTTGAATAAATACTCTTCACCCACAAGTTTGTTCTGAATCTTTGATTTGTATTTATATTGTGAGTTGTCATGCAAAACAACCGCACCAAAAGAGTTTTGTTGAACATCGCTCTTGTCACTTCGAAAAATTGCCAAGGAAATTGTTAATGAACTTGCGAAAATAAGAAAAAGCAAGCAAACAATGCTTACAAAAAATTTATATTTCTTGTTGTTGCCTCTCCCCACAGACATCTAACATCCCCCAATATTTTATATGTTATTATACATCCATCAAATTTGCAGGTCAACATTTTTGCTTATATTATTATATAAAATATATAATAAAACCATACACCAACAACAAAATTATTTCTTTTGTCAACCCTCAACCTCGTCGCAAAGTCGTCATTTTTGTTTGTGAAATGAAATTTTTACATTATAATACACATAATAAATGGAGGCAAAAAATGAAAGAAAACGTTTGGGAAAAATATAGTGAACAAGATTTGGACGAAATGAATGTGTTTTGCGAAGGCTACAAAGATTTCATCTCGGAATGCAAAACAGAACGAGAAGTTATTAAATTTGCAACAAATTTAGCAAAAAAAGCAGGTTTTTTGGACCTAAATGATGTAATTAATCAAAAAATCCAACCAAAACCTGGCGACAAAATTTATGCTCTCAACATGGACAAAGCACTCATGCTATATGTTTTGGGAACAGAAGATTTTGAAAAAGGACTCAAAATTGTTGGCAGCCATGTCGACTCACCACGCCTTGATATCAAAGCAACACCTCTCTATGAAAACAGTGGGTTTTGCATGGTCGACACACACTACTATGGCGGAATAAAAAAATATCAATGGGTTGCTCGCCCACTTGCATTACATGGCGTTGTCGTCAAAAAGGACGGGACAAAAATTGATTTGTCAATCGGCGAAAAAGATGACGAGCCAGTATTCTATATTTCTGACCTTTTGCCACATCTTGACCGCAACCCGTCCGCAAAAAAAGATGTTGTTGAAGGCGAAAATCTGAATATCATTGGCGGAACAATCCCAAACAAGGACGCAAAAAAAGACAAAGTCAAAGCAACTGTCATTTCAGCACTAAAACAGTATGGCTTTGAAGAGAACGACTTGTTTTCCGCTGAACTTGAAGCAGTGCCTGCAGGTCGCGCAAGAGATTGTGGGTTCGACAAAAGTTTGATTGCAGGATACGGACAAGACGACAGAGTTTGTGCCTACACTTCGCTTCTTGCACTCATGCGTGTCCAGAACCCAAAGCATACATGTTGTTGCATGCTTGTAGACAAGGAAGAAATCGGCAGTTTCGGTGCAACCGGAATGCAAAGCAAATTTTTTGAAAACTCACTCGCCGAAATCATGAATGCTTGTGGGGAATATGGTGAACTCAAATTGCGCAGAGCACTCACAAACTCTCAAATGATTTCAAGCGATGTCACAGCAGGATTTGACCCAAACTATCCCGGCCCAATGAACAAAGAAACCGATGCAGTCATGTGTGGTGGACTGTCATTCAACAAATATACTGGTTCACGAGGCAAAAGCGGTGCAAATGATGCCAACCCAGAATTTATTGCAAAACTTCGAAAAATTTTGGATGAAAACAACATCAGCTATCAAGCAACCGAAATGGGTAAAGTTGACGAAGGCGGTGGCGGAACAATTGCATTCATTCTCGCCTCATATGGCATGGAAGTTATTGATGCTGGTGTTCCACTTCTCAGCATGCACGCACCAACAGAAATTGCCGCAAAACCAGACATCTTTGAAGCACAAAAATTCTATCACGCATTTTATCTGAGCGATTAAATTATTAAAAAATAATTAATAATTAATTAAAAATTAATATAAATTAGTAAAAAAATTAAAAAAATATGGCATTTTACCATATTTTTTATTAATTAACCAAAATTAATCATCCGTTAGTCCAAGCATATAGTCAGTTGTGACACCAAAATATTTTGACAAAATAATCAGAGAATACATGTTTGGAGTTCTATCTCCCGACTCCCATTTCGCAATCGCCGCCTGACTAATTCCAGATTCAAGTGCGAGTTGCGATTGATTAAGTTCCCTCTCCTCTCTCAATTCTTTCAGCCTTTCTTTGAATATATTTTCCATAATATAATTAGCATATGACAAATGTCATATAATTACTTTACTTATGACGAACGAATCGGTTTATATCTTTAGTGTTTAAGAGTTAAGGCACTCTTCGCCTTAACTCTTGTTGTTAGCCAACCCGCATGAAACAGAATGGTTTGTCAAGAGTTTGAGTGCAACCGCACTCAAATGCATTTACTCTTGACAAATTTTTCGTTTCATGCAACACAAAAAACAAAAACGCAAAAGAAAAAGATTTTGTCCCAAATTTGACAAAATCCTTTTGCATTTCGTTTTTTGTTGACCGCTTGCCCTGCTCCGCCAAGGGCGCTGGGGTTTGGGGCTTGCGTCGCCCAAAAGGTTTTTTGGTTCTTTTTTGACTCCAAAAAAGAACACCCCTCCATCAGAACATCGCCAAAAGTTTTTCAATGTTTTCAACATGAGTTTCAAAAACATCAGACATATTTCGAGCGAGTTTCAACACTTTTAATTCAGTTGCAATAATTTTTCTAATTAAATAATTTTGCGAATTATTTTGCAAAATTTGCATTTTTTGCGTTATTTTTTTATTATTTTTTGCAAAATATTCAACATTTTTATTAATTATTTTTTTTAACGATATTATCTTTTGTTTTTGGAATGTCATGCGTTCAAGTTGGGAATACAAAAAATTTAGTGATGAAAGCAAATCGTCAAGTTCCAAATTTTGACTTTGTCTGTTTTCGAAATATGCACGCGCAAGCTGTTCCATAACTTGCGGCGAAAAAATTTGAAAATCATTATATGCATTATTTTCCATTATGTTGTTATATATGAAAATCAATTACTTTGTGTTCTTTTCTTATTTGCATCGCACACACTAAGTTTATAAAGCAAAAAAAATCCGCAGTGGGTTAATCTGCGGATTTTATATTTAATTTGCGATGGGTTGGTCGCAATGATGATTGGGTTATATCATCATTTAAATTTAATCTGATTACTCAATGATTGAAGCAACAACACCTGAACCAACTGTTCTGCCACCTTCACGGATAGCGAAACGAAGTCCTTGTTCAATAGCAATTGGAGTAATAAGTTCAATTGTCATTGTAACGTTGTCGCCAGGCATAACCATTTCAACGCCTTTTTCAAGTTCGATTGTTCCGGTAACGTCTGTTGTTCTGAAGTAGAATTGAGGTCTGTAACCATTGAAGAATGGAGTATGACGTCCGCCTTCTTCTTTCTTAAGAACATAAACTTGAGCGGTGAATTTTGTGTGTGGGTGGATTGAACCTGGTTTGCAAAGAACTTGTCCACGTTCAATTTCGTTTCTTTGGATTCCACGAAGAAGAAGTCCAACGTTATCACCTGCTTGAGCTTCATCAAGAAGTTTTCTGAACATTTCAACACCAGTAACAACTGTTTGTTTCTTTGCTCCCATTCCAACGATTTCAACTGTGTCGTTCATTTTAACTACGCCACGTTCAACTCTTCCTGTTGCAACTGTTCCACGTCCTGTGATTGTGAAGACGTCTTCAACTGGCATAAGGAAAGGTTGGTCTGTTGCTCTTTTTGGTTCTGGAATATAAGCATCAAGTGTGTCAAGAAGTTCTTGAATTGGTTTGAGCCATGGACTTGAAAGGTCGTTTGCATCGCAAGCTTCGTTAGCTTTGAGAGCTGAACCTTTGATAATTGGAGTTGTGTCTCCTGGGAAATCGTATGTTGTGAGAAGGTCTCTGATTTCCATTTCAACGAGATCCAAAAGTTCTGGATCATCAACTTGGTCAACTTTGTTCATGAATACAACAATGTATGGAACACCAACCTGACGAGCGAGCAAGATGTGCTCTCTTGTTTGAGGCATAGGTCCGTCTGCTGCTGAAACAACCAAGATTGCGCCGTCCATTTGAGCAGCACCTGTGATCATGTTTTTAACATAGTCAGCGTGCCCTGGGCAGTCAACGTGAGCGTAGTGACGTTTGTCAGTTCTATACTCAACGTGTGCAGTATTAATCGTGATTCCTCTTGCTTTTTCTTCTGGAGCTTTATCAATTTCATCATATTTCATTGAATCAGCTTTTCCAAGCATTGCGCAATAACGACAAATTGCTGCTGTAAGAGTTGTTTTACCATGGTCAACGTGTCCGATTGTTCCAACGTTAACGTGAGGTAAAGATCTGTCAAATTTTGCTTTTGCCATTTTTTTAATCTCCTTTAATTTTTTGTGATTTAAATTTCACTTTAACAATGAAATTCTAGCATAAAACATTTTTTTTGCAAAATGATTTTCATGCTTTTTTATTTTGATTGAAAGGGTTTTGTTTTGCCGATGGGTTATTTCGACAAAACAAACTCTTCAACAAAATTACTTTTTGTTTCTCTCACCAACAACTTTCTCGGTGATTGATTTTGGAACTTCTTGATATTTGAGAGGTTCCATAACGAACGTTCCTCTTCCTTGTGTTTGAGAACGAAGGTCTGTTGCGTATCCAAACATTTCTGCAAGTGGAACTTCTGCGTTGATTCTTTGGATTCCTGGAAGTGATTCATTTCCAAGGAGAATTCCACGACGTGAAGTGAGGTTGCCCATAACTGTTCCAAGATAGTCATCAGGCACTTCAACAGTCACTTTCATGATTGGTTCCAAAAGAACTGGATCTGCTTTTGCTGCACCATCTTTGAAAGCCAAAGAGCCAGCAATCTTAAATGCCATTTCTGACGAGTCAACCTCGTGGAAAGAACCATCATAAACTGTGACTTTGAAGTCAACTGTTTCGTATCCAGCAACAACACCGCACATACGAGCTTCTTTGATACCATTGTTGATTGGTTGGATATATTCTTTTGGAATTGAGCCACCAACAGTTGCATCAACGAATTCATATCCAGCACCGCGTTCCAAAGGTTCCATTTTAATCAAGCAGTGACCATATTGACCTTTACCACCTGATTGACGGATATATTTTCCTTCTGCGTTAACTGGTTTTCTGATTGTTTCACGATATGAAACTTGTGGATTACCAACATTTGCTTCAACTTTGAATTCACGAAGAAGTCTATCAACAATGATTTCCAAGTGAAGTTCGCCCATGCCGGCAATGAGTGTTTGACCTGTTTCTTCATTTGTTGAAACTCTGAATGAAGGGTCTTCTCTTGAAAGTTTTGCAAGCGCCAAAGCCATTTTTTCTTGCATATCTTTTGTTTTTGGTTCAATAGCAAGTTGAATAACTGGTTCTGGGAAATTCATGCTTTCAAGTTGAATTGGGTGTTTTTCGTCACAAAGTGTGTGTCCTGTGATTGTGTCTTTGAGTCCAACAATCGCAGCAATGTCACCTGCACCAACTTCACTGATTTCAGTTCTGTTATTTGCGTGCATTCTGATAAGACGTCCAACACGTTCTGTTTTCCCAGTGATTGAGTTATAAACATAACTGCCCGCTTTCAAAACGCCAGAGTAAACTCTGAAGAATGTGAGACCGCCAACAAATGGGTCTGTTGCAATCTTGAATGCAAGTCCAGCAAGTGGAGCATTAAAGTCTGCAGGTCTTTCTTCCTCTTGTTCCGTGTCAGGGTTAATTCCCTTGATTGGTGGAATGTCGAGAGGAGATGGAAGATATTCAACCATTGCATCAAGCAAGTTTTGAACACCTTTATTTTTGTATGATGAACCGCAAAGCATTGGAGTGACAGTTTTTGCAATTGTTGCTTTTCTGATCGCATCTTTGAGTTCTTCCATTGAGATTTCATCGCCTTCAAAATAACGTTCAAGAAGAGCATCATCAGTCTCAACGATTGATTCAATCAATGCGTCATGACGTTTTTGAGCTTCTGCCTTGAGTTCTTCAGGGATTTCAACTTCGTCAATGATTTTTCCCATGTCATCTTCTGGGATATAAGCCTTCATTTTGAGAAGGTCGATAACTCCTTTGAAGTCCTCAGCCATGCCGATTGGCATTTGAAGTGGAAGAGGTTTTGTGTGGAGTCTTTGTTCAACAGATTCAACGCATTTATCAAAATAAGCATCGTCTCTGTCCATTTTGTTAACATAAATGATAACTGGAACTTTGCATTCTGTTGCTTGACGCCAAACAGTTTCTGTTTGAGGTTGAACTTTGTCACGTGCACTCAAAACCAAAACTGCACCATCAAGAACTTTCAAAGAACGAAGAACTTCAATTGTGAAGTCAACGTGCCCTGGGGTGTCGATGATGTTGATTTTGTGGTTTTTCCAGAAGCAAGTTGTGCAAGCTGAAGTAATGGTGATTCCACGCTCTTGTTCTTGAGCCATCCAGTCCATTGTTGCTTGACCATCATGAACTTCACCGATTTTATGACTTTTTCCGGTGTAGTAAAGAATACGTTCTGTTGTTGTTGTCTTTCCTGCATCGATATGTGCCATAATACCAATGTTTCTTGTCAAGTGTAGATCTTCTGCCATATTTTTTTCCTTTTAATAAGATTTTTGTGTCCGCTTTTCATATGGGTTGAATACTTCAAGCAAACGATTTGTTTTTTATTAAGTGATTTCACTTAATTTTTCTTTTGTTTTGTATTTTTGGTTGAAATTTGAATGAGTGTCGAGGCTCGACTGCGATTTAGGCAAGGAGTTTAGCAATTCCTAAATGACTTGCACAAATCGCAGTCAGAAACAAAGACAATCACAAATTCCAACCAAAACACCAGTTTGTTGTGATATTTTATTTCAAAATTTGGATAAGTGCCAAGGCTCGCAAGAGATTTGGACGAGGAGTTTAGCATCTCCTAAATGACTCGTGCAAATCTCTTGCAGAAACGCCGGCAGTTGCCAAATTTTGAAATAAAATTACCATTTGTAGTGAGCAAAAGCCTTATTCGCTTCAGCCATTCTGTGCATTTCATCACGTTTTTTGATTGAAGCACCTGTTTGGTTATAAGCATCCATGAGCTCGCCTGCAAGTTTTTCGTCCATGTTACGTTCTGAATTACGTTTGCGAGCGAACATAACAATCCAACGAATTGCAAGTGTTTGACGGCGTTCTGGACGAATTTCCATTGGAACTTGGTAAGTTGCGCCACCAACACGACGACCTTTTGTTTCAAGAACTGGTTTTACATTTTCAACTGCTGTGTTGAAAACATCGAGTGCATCGCCGCCAGTTTTTTCTTTGATGATATCAAAAGCGCTATAAACGATGTGTTGTGCAATTGCACGTTTTCCGTCAACCATAACTTGATTAATAAGTTTTGTCACAAGTTTGCTTGAATATACTGGATCTGGTAAAACATCTTTTTTTACCACACTATTTCTTCTTGGCATGTTTCCTCCTTATAGATTTTAAAAAATGATTATTTAGGACGTTTTGCACCGTATTTTGATCTTGATTGATTACGTTTTGCAACACCAGCGGTATCAAGAGAACCACGAACAATGTGGTATCTAACACCAGGCAAATCCTTAACTCTTCCGCCACGAACAAGAACAACGCTGTGCTCTTGAAGGTTGTGACCAATTCCTGGAATGTAGCAAGTTGCTTCAGTTTTGTTTGACAAACGAACACGAGCAATCTTTCTCAAAGCAGAGTTTGGTTTTTTAGGCGAAGTAGTTTTAACCGACAAGCAAACGCCACGTTTTTGTGGGCATTCGTCAAGAAGAGGTGACTTTGATTTTTTGTCAAAAGTTTTTCTTCCTTGTCTAACCAATTGATTAATTGTTGGCATACTTTTCCTCCTTAAAAATTTTGCGCAAGGAAATCAACCCTTTCCATGCAATGTTCTCTTTGCAAGCACCACGAACACCTTATGGACCAAATCCATAAGTTCAGGATTTCTCCGTTTCGGTCAACACAGGCGTGCGACCTGTCGTTTATATGCTTGAAAAAATAATGTAATCTCAAAAGACTACAAGTCGCATTTTAACAAATCTAAAAAATGATGTCAATATTTTTTTAAAGATTAATAATATATATTTATTATATTAAAAAGAAAACAAGAGATTGATCTCTTGTTAAACTTTGTCTGGCAACCTTTCAATTTGTATGTTTTGTCCAAACCCATAAAATTGTTGAGTGTATGAAACCGCACCAGAAAGTCCTGAAAGCGGAATCCCGACGCCATAAAGATTTAGGTCATAAAATTTTGTGCTATATTTTGCTTTTATTGGTCGACCATATTCGTCAAGTGTGAGTTCAACGCTGACATTAGTGAATGATGGGTTGATTTGTTTGCTGTTCTCAGAATTATCAAAAAATCTTTTGACAAACACAACACTATCATTGATAATCTCGCCTCTCTCAAGCGTGAAATTAAGAACATATTGACCAGCATTTTTTGTCATATTTCCGTTCAATACTTTTGAAAGTGAAAATGCTGTGAATGCTTTTTCAGGCAACAAATTCCATTCGTCAAGATATTGTTGCAAAGAATATTTCATGACATCTTTGTTTTCGTAATTAAATCCACCTTCAACCCGCTCCCTACTTTTTCTCACTGTGACTTCGTCGCCAACTTTGGCAAACTCAAATCCCGTGTTATTCTTTATTTTTCCATCGCCATATGTGCAAACTGTTGCGTGGCTGGATTTTTCCTTGTTGTTGACTTCCGTGGCAATCTTGATTGCTTGCTCAATGTTGACAAGGTTTTTGATATTAAGAGAAAATTTGCCATATGTAAATGTTTTATAACTTTTTGTGTTATTCAAATAACCATATGTGTGTCTTAATGCAGTGTTAAAGTTGTTAAATGTCACCTTGCTGTCTTCTGGTGGGTTTTGAGGCTTGTTCTCTTCTTGTTCAAAATCAAGTATATCCGGATTTTTTTCGCTCTCGACTCTATTAAACTGCGGATAGCAAAAGAAAAAAGTTGCAGAAGAAATAATCACGAGCAACAAGAAAAAAACAAAAAAATTATACCTTTTTGTATAGCGCATATTCTTTTGTATAGCAATTCAATCTTTTTTGTCAATAAAAAAACAAGGAAATGTTCCTTGTTTATTTTTCAACTCTTTCAGGCAGTGGCGTGATATTGTTTACTTTGCCATAATCATAAAATCTTTGCGTATATGACAATGCTCCTTTAAGTCCTGAAAGTGGAATTCCCGCTGGACGCAAATCAAGTTCATATTTAAATGAAAATTTTGCTGTTATTGGTCTGCCATACATATCAAGGTCAATGGTAACAACTCCATCTTCAAAAGCCGGATTGATGCTTTTTGCCAAATCTGTGTTTCTGCACATCGTTTTGATAAAAACTGTTGCATCATCAAGAATATCGTGCTTGTCAACCGTAAAGCTCAATCTGAAAGCAACGCCACCTTTGTTTGGCTTTGTCATTGTCCCCATTCGAACTTTTGACACCGTGAATGTTGTGAAAACTTTTTCCGGAAGAATTGCCCAACCTTTTATAAAATCTTGCGTTGTGAATTTAATGACTTCTTCATTTGTAAAATCGAATTCTGAATAATCAGGAGTTCTGTTGTGTGTTCTGCGATATGAAACCCCGTCTTTCAAAGTGACAAATTCAAATCCAGTGTTTTCTTTTATTTTGCTATATTCTTCGCCCCAAGTTCCAATAACGGAATAAGCGGTTTTTGTTTTGTTATCCATTTTTGTGTCAATGCCAAGATATTGCGTGATTGTTGCAATCCCCTTCACATCTTGCGAAATCACACCTCTTGCACGAGTCTTGTAATAGTCTGTTCTTTTCAAAAACGCTTGCGAATGTTTGAGTGCTGTTGAAAAGTTATTAAAGTTTGCTCTTTGCAATGCTGTGTCCGGATTTTTAAAAGAGTTTGCGTCATTGTCAACAATGTCAACAATATCCCCAGCATTATCGCCGGAAACGTGGTCAAGTTTGTCTTTTGTGAAAAGAACAGCCACTGATCCCACAATAATCAGCAACATCATGCTTAAAAGTATGTTATATCTTTTCTTATATTTCATCTTGTTCTCCATGCGACGCGCTAAAGTTATAACAAATATATAATATAACAATAGCCATGTCAAGCAGGTTTTTGAAAATTTTGAAAAAATATTCATTTTTATAAATTTTTATGCATAAATATACAGTTTGGTGCTTTGCGTCAATTGTTTACATAAATTTGATTGACATGCAAAGCAAAAATGGATACAATAAAAGCAGAATTTGGAGGTTTATTTATGGCAAATTTAATCACATTCGACAAACCAGCAGATTGGAAAAGAATCAAGCCTGACCATTATGCTGATTTTTCAATCGTAAACAACGAATACACTCCTTGCGAATATGGCTATGCAGTCGCAAATGAGCAAAAAAGTTATGATGTTGTTAGCATTTTCAATTACGGTCCAGTTGGTGCTGAATTTTTGAAAGAACTCAAAGCTCAACTCGATTCATTTTCAGAAGATAATTCTGCAGTTTCTGACATTAATGACTACATCAAAGAAAACGCTGACGGCTATGCTGTGACAAAAACAGATTTCATTCGTCCGCTTTTCTACAAAAAGGGAAAACTTCTTGACAAACAATGCTTCATCAACATCATGCAAATCAAAACAAATGTGACAACGAGTTATTCATTGCAAATTTTTGTTGAAATTGGAGAAAACCTATACTGCCTCACAACATCAGCAAAAGAATGTGACGAGAAAAAACCTCTTGAATCTCTTATCAAAGGCAACAAATATATTGACGACATGATCAATGTTGTCTTCAAAACAATGAGAGAAAAAGCTTAAATAAAAAAAGAATAGAACAGCGAAAATTTGCTGTTCTTTTTTTATTAACAATTTATTAATTTTATTTTTTGAATTTTTATATTTTTTTGTTCAAAATGTCGCAAACGCGCGCCATGTTTTGATACTCATTTTTGCCAATTTCACTTTGTCGAAACATATGCTCAATGTTTCCAACAATTTTGTTTATTTCATCCTTGCCCTTTTCTGTTAGTTTGTAGAAGATTTGGCGCTTGTCTTCTTGCGAATTGATTTTTGTTATTTTGCCTTGTTCGAGAAGAGTTTTGCACGCGAGAGCGAGATTGGATTTTTTTATGCCGATTTTGCTTATCAAAAGACTTGGCGAACACACTCCGTATTCGTCAATAAGAAACATTATTTTTTGATAGACTTCAATGTTTTTTCGATTCCAGCCATCGCAAATATTATCGGACAAAATTCGAATTTCAAGAAGACGTCTGGCAAATTCTTCTCTTTTTTCCATATTTTTAGTATATATTTCATAAATTTTTTTTGCAAACATTTGAACGAACAAAATTAAACACTTGGCAATTTCTTGCAAAAAATTGTTGATTGGTTTATATTGGAGTTATGACATTAATTGGCGAAGTTGAAGACATCATATTCCGAAATGAAGAAAACGGCTACACTGTGGCCGTTGTTTCTCGCGGCAAAGAAAAAACTGTTGTTGTCGGAAAGTTTTTGAGCGTAAAAGCGGGTCAAAGTGTGCGACTTGAAGGAAACTTCGTCATGAACAAAAAATATGGCGAACAATTTTCTGTCGAAAGTGCAGAGATTATTGAGCCAACAACAGCAGAAGGGATTGAAAAATATCTATCAAGCGGACTCATTCCGGGCGTTGGTCCCGTGACAGCAAAGTCTATGGTTGAAAAATTTGGCGACCAAACGCTTGACGTGATTGAATTTTCGCCTGAAAAGCTTTCAAAAGTTCGAGGAATAAGCAACCACAAAGCTGAGGTTATTGCCGAAAACTTCACGAACCTAAAAAAAATGCAACGCTCATTGATGTTTTTGCAAAAATATGAAATATCAATCAACATGGCACTCAAAATCTATGCGGCCTACGGCGACAAAACTGTTGATTTGATGCAAGAAAATCCATACAAACTTGTTGAAGATGTTGACGGAATTGGATTTTTGACTGCTGACCGAATTGCATATTCAATGGGCATTGAAAAAGAAAGTATTTTTCGCGTGAGAGCGGCTGTTTTGCACTGCTTGAATGAAGGCTGCGAAAAATCTGGAAACACTTTTCTCCCCGCCCACGACCTGCTTTCACAAGTTGCAAAACTTTTGGGATACAGCACAGATGAAATCTCTGAAAAATTTGAGAATGTGATTGATGCACTAATTTTCGACAAACTCATCATCAAAATTTACAATGAAAAAGTCCAAGGCTATGAGTTGCAAAAATACTATAGCACCGAACTCGGAATTGCAAAAAAACTCGCAACGCTTTCAATTTGTCAAAACAAGGACGAGTTTGACCTACAAGATGAAATTAGTCTTTTTGAAACATTCAACAACATCAAGTTTCATGACGAACAAAAACGCGCGATTGAAACATCAGTCAAAAACCCCGTTTCAATCATCACTGGCGGTCCCGGAACAGGCAAGACGACAATAATCAAGTGCGTCATGTCAATCCTCAAGCAAATGGGAAAATCAATCGCACTTGTCGCCCCAACCGGACGCGCAGCAAAAAGGCTTTCTGAAAGCACGGGAGTTGAAGCAAAGACAATACACCGCCTTTTGGAACTTGAATTTGTCGGTCGAAAAGTCAATTTCAAATATAATGAACATGAGCCCCTGCCATATGGCGTTGTTATTGTTGACGAGGTGTCAATGGTTGACTGCCTTCTCATGCATTCACTTCTCAAAGCCTTGCCACGCGACTGCAAGCTCATTCTTGTTGGCGACAAGGACCAACTTCCATCAGTTGGTGCGGGCAATGTTCTCAAAGACATTTTGCAAAGCGAAACTGTGCCAACAACATATCTGACAAAAATTTTTAGACAAGACGAAAATTCTCTCATTGTTTCAAACGCCCACCTGATTAACGCAGGCGAAATGCCAGAACTTGACAATTCAAAAGACGACTTCTTTTTTGAAAGCAAAACGGACACAGAAGACATAAAAAACTCAATTATAACGCTTGTCACAGAACGTCTTCCACACCATTTCAACATTGACACAACAAAAATTCAAGTCATCGCCCCACTCAAAGCGGGCATTTGTGGAACAATCAACCTCAATCGCGAACTTCAAGACAAACTCAATCCGCCGTCTCTTGGCAAGCACGAAATAACAATCGGACAAACAACACTTCGCCGTGGCGACAAAGTTATGCAGACAGTCAACAACTACGACATTGAATGGACGAGAAAAAATGGGGTTTTGCAAGAAACTGGGCTTGGCGTTTTCAACGGCGACATCGGTTATATTCACGACATTGACCGCGACACAAGTGAAGCAATCATTTGGTTTGAAGATGGGAGAGAGGCAGTTTACACTCGCGTGGAACTTCAAGACATCACCCTATCTTATGCAATAACCGTCCACAAAAGTCAGGGCTGTGAGTTTGATGTTGTCGTGATGCCAATGATTGCCGGAAGTCAAATGATTCTCACACGCAACCTTTTCTACACCGCAGTCACGCGTGCAAAACGTGCAGTTGTGCTTGTTGGCGAAAAGAAAAATATGCGAAGAATGATTGCAAGCACGCACACCGCAAAACGCAACACAATGCTCAAAAACCTAATCATAAAAGAATTCAAAAAAGCGGAAGAAATTTATGGATAAACAACACGGCAAATTCAAAAATTTCATATCAAAAACAAAAGATTTCTTTTTGGAACTCTTTTATCCATCAAACTTCACTTGCGACATTTGCGGAAAAGAAATGGACCACGAAACAAAATATCATGTTTGTGAAGATTGTGAGAAAAACTATTTGAACAACAAAAAGATTTGTCCAAGATGTGGAAGCGAAATTGATGAAAAATATAATTTGTGTTATGCTTGCTGCGACAAACAAGTTTTCTACAAAATGGCTCGCGCACCCTTTGTTTATCGCGACCATGTGAAAGATGCAATTCACAATTTCAAATATCACAATGCAAAATATCTCGCTGTCACTTTTGGCAACTATATGACAAGTGTCATTGTTCGTGAAAACTTTGAGTTTGATCTCATTGTTCCCGTTCCGCTCACACAAAAGAGAAGAAAGTCGCGTGGCTATAATCAATCTGCACTTCTTGCAAATCAAATTTCCAAAAATCTTGGAGTTCCAGTTGACGAGAAATCACTAATCAGAACAAAATTTTCTCGCTCACAAACCGAACTTCAAAGTTCAGAAAGATATCAAAACCTCGAAGATTGTTTTGAAATTGCAGACTCAACCCACATTCGCGGCAAAAAGATTTTGCTTGTTGACGATGTCATGACAACAGGTGCAACAGTTGAAGCGTGCAGCAAACTATTGATGGACGCGGGTGCAAATGTTGTTTATGTCGCCACCGCATGTCGAACTTCGTCAAAAAATATATCATAATCAAACATTTCCCTTCATACACTTTTGTATGGAGGTTTTTTATGGAAAATTCCCTAAAAGACAATAATATCATGCTATTTAACCGCTCAAAACTCACCCTCACGGGTGTGACAAAAGTAATTTCAATCAGCCCAACAACAATCAACGTTGAAGCATATGGGAGCGGTCTTTTGATATTTGGAAACGATATGCTCGTCACAAAACTCGATGTTGAAAGCGGCACAATCGAAGCAACTGGGCTCTTTGACGGAATCAAATACACAACAAGCAAAACCAAGGGAGGCTTTCTCAAAAGGATTCTAAAATAATGTTGTTCTCAACACAGTTTCAGTTTTCAATTTTTTTGGCAATATTTTTCATTATTTTTGCATCATCTTTTTTGTATGACATCAGTGCATTAATTTATGAACTGACTGCAAAAAACAATGTCGTCAAAAACATCTTTAACTTTTTGACAACATCGGTCATTCTTATAATATTTTATTTTGTTGTCGTTTCAAAAAACTATGGTGAAATGCGTTGGTTTTGTTTTCTTGCGGCATCTCTTGCAATAATCTTACAGCGTATAACTTTTGGCAAAATCATTGCAAAGTTTTATATCCTTTGGTATAATGCATTTGAAAAATTGAAACAAAGGATAAACACAAAACTCAAATCACGCCATGGAAAAAGAAAAGAGGATAAAGAACAAAATTAAAATTGCGCTGATTGCTATTGCAGTGGTTGTTTTTTCGCTCATGATAATTCTCATTGTTCAAACTGTTCAACTCCATAGACTTGAAAAACAAAAAGCATCTGCAAGCCACGAGCTTGTTGAAATTGAAGAAAAAAGCGAACATGCTGACAAAAAAATCGAGGAACTAACCGACCCCGAACACAACAAAAAATATTATGAACAAGAAAAAAATTACGGTGGCGAAAAAGACTATATTTTCTGATTTTTATCCATTTCTAACGCCATTGTCAAATTGCTGTGATTGCCCGCGCAATCACTTTTTTACTTTTTTAAGTAAGTTAAACACTTTGGCATCTCTTTTTGAACATTAATCAAAATGCCGTTTGCCTTGCACTTCCCTTCATCATTAAACAAACACTTTTCATAACAATCGATTTCCAAATTTTTGCAATGGCGAAAAGGTGCATATTCCACTTTTTTGAGAAATATGAGTTTTGTTGTGTCTGGTGCTTTTTCTTCGTTTTTTTCAAACGTTCGACAAATATGAGTTTTGTCAACATCAATCTTTTTTGCCTGACAAACAAATTTGTCATTATATTTACATTCTGTTTTTCTGCATTTTATATCCATATCTTTCTCCTGTCTAATGATTGACAGAAAGAAGAAAATTATTCTAAAATAAATGAGAGGTGAATTATGAAAGTCATTTTAACAAAAGACGTCAAGGCACTCGGAAAGACTGGCGAAATCAAAGAAGTGTCTGACGGATACGCAAAAAACTATCTAATCAAAAACGGCTTTGCAAAACTTGCAACCACATCAAGCATTGCAGAAAACGCATCACAAAAAAATGCCGCTGACTTCCACTATGCAGAGCAAAAAAAAGAAGCACAAAATCTTGCGGACAAGCTTCGTGGCAAAGTTGTGCGCCTTGCAATCAAGTGTGGTGAAAACGGAAAAATATTTGGTTCAATAACCGCTCAAAACATTTCTGAAGAACTTGAAAAAATCGGATTCAACATTGAAAAGAAAAAAATTGATTTGAACTCTCCAATCAAAACAATCGGCCTTCACGAAGTTGAAATCAAACTTTTCCAAGGGGTTTCAACAAAAATCAAAGTTGATGTCGTCAGCGAATAAAATTTTCACCACAAAAAAATGTCATTTTCAAATGACATTTTTTATTTCTTTTCCGCAATCCAAAAGGTTTACAGAAAAATTAAATTTATATTTTTAAGGAGGATTTGAGAATTATGAAAAATCTCAAAAA
>ERZ1034844.57-NODE-57-length-61045-cov-17.113412_pt1 | contig 61045 bp, 55 predicted proteins | sample MGYA00520594_ERZ1034844 | MGnify/ENA primary metagenome ERZ1034844 (study PRJEB33766, sample SAMN09781733) | gut metagenome | biome: gut microbiome | host: Homo sapiens | place: Madagascar | study: EMG produced TPA metagenomics assembly of the PRJNA485056 data set... | reverse complement strand
GTTCGCGACAGCCGATTCGCGCCATGGATGGCGCGTGTAGGCGACCCGTCCCTCTACCATATATGATATCCACTTCTTTAGGGAATTCACACTCGGAGACGTTACAGCTTCCAGAAGGCATTCTGTTCGTTCCGGGAGTCCGTCCCTTTTGCTTAATTAACTTGCCATTTAGCAGGAGATTTCTTCCGAGTCTTCACAACATACAAGATGGCAATCATCACATCCGCGCAGTAGATAAAACATCCGATTCCCATGAAGATGGCGCCCGGCAGGGATACCAGCCGTTCTTTGCGCATGCGGATACTGCAGCCGATGGAGCTGATGCCGGTGAGCAGGATCGTCAAAAGATCAATGAGAACAGCCCACAGGAGAAAGCCGATGCCCCAGACACTCATGGCAAGTCCGATGAAACCCAGGATAAAGTGCATGATATAAGCAGGAATCTGAATCCCTTTGATGATCAGGTTCATCCGGGCAGCCTGCCTTGCGGTCAGCTTTCCCCTGGCGGTCTGTACCGTATTGACGATTACGATGACAAAGGAATACAGGTTATAGATGACTGCGATGATAAGCAGGACAAGCAGGGAGATATCCGTGGTATCCTCCGGCAGTAAGCCTGCAAACAGGAAAAAGACGGCAAGAATCAATACATAAATATAAGGATAGATAATTACAGGTATCATTTTCAGATATTTCAAAAATTCATTCATGACAATTCCCCTCTCATAATAACAATGCTTGTAAAAAATGACAAAAAGAGTATAGCAAAAAAACATAATATGTGCAAAAAAAGATATTGCTTTTTTGGAGCGCCGCGTATATACTCTCAACGATAGAAATAACAGGAAACACTGATAAATTCAGTGCTTGCGGTTGATTTGAAAAATGGAGAGGTTATTACCATGACGAAAGATCTGACAAAAGGCAGCCCCATGAGACTTATCATCAGTTTTGCGGTACCGTTACTGTTCGGTTTTCTGTTCCAGCAGTTTTACAATCTGGTGGATACGATGATTGTAGGACGGTTTCTGGGAGTAGACGACCTGGCAGCGGTAGGCTCTACCGGTTCCATCAACTTTCTGGTGATCGGTTTCTGCATGGGTGTTTGCAATGGCTTTGCCATTCCGGTGTCCCATAAATTCGGTGCCGGAGATTACGTAGGCATGCGCAAATATGTGGCGAACTGTGTCTGGCTGGGACTGGCATTTTCTATAGTTATGACCGTTGTGACGGCGATACTGTGCCGCGATATTCTGGTATGGATGAAGACTCCGGTCAACATCATTGACGGCGCCTACAATTATATTTTTATTATATTCATCGGCATTCCCACAGTATATTTGTATAACATCGTGGCAGGTGTGATCCGTGCCACCGGTGACAGCAAGACGCCCGTGGTATTCCTGGTACTGTCTTCCGTGATCAATATTGTGCTGGATCTGTATTTTATCATTTCCCTGCACATGGGCGTGGCAGGAGCGGCCTGGGCAACAGTCATTTCTCAGGGAGTATCCGGTGTGGCATGCCTGATTTATATGGTGAAAAAGTTCGAGATTCTGCGGATTCGCAGGGAAGAATGGAAACCGGACGGACATATGATGATGGTGCTGTGCGGTATGGGAGTGCCCATGGGATTACAGTATTCCATTACCGCAATCGGCAGCGTTATCCTGCAGACTGCGGCCAATACGCTGGGTTCTGCGGCAGTCGCAGCCATGACGGCAGGCGGTAAGATCGGCAACTTCTTAGCCTGTCCCTTCGATGCCATGGGATCCACGATGGCGACCTACGGTGGACAGAACGTGGGTGCCGGAAAATTAGACCGTCTCGGCCAGGGATTGAAAGCCTGCGTAACGCTGGGAGTAGGATATTCTGTAATTGCGTTCCTGATTGCTGTATTTTTCGGCGAACCTCTGGCGCAGCTGTTCGTGGATGGCGGAGAAGCAGAGATCATTGCGAATGTACATGCATTCCTGCTGTGGAATACCGCATTTTATATTCCTTTGGCATTAGTGAATATTGTACGCTTTCTGATCCAGGGTATGGGATTCCCGAAGTTTGCCATTCTGGCAGGTGTGTTCGAGATGATCGCCAGATCCCTGGCAGGTTTCGGACTGGTACCGGTAATCGGATTCACAGGCGTATGCCTCGGCAGCCCGATTGCATGGCTCATGGCCGATGCTTTCCTGATTCCGGCTTATTTCCATGTGAGTAAGGTGTTGCAAAAGAGGATGGCGCAGCAAACGGATGCCCCACAGGCAGCTTGATAACGCGTCGGTCATAGGTCACCAGACCGTTTACCTCTTCTTCCACATCGGAGAGCTGGGTGTAGACCGCGCCGCTTAATCCTTGAGAAATCAAAGGGAATAACTGCTTTGAAAATAATTTTTTCAGGGCAGCAGTCATCTCTTTGGGAGTGTCATATTTCTGATAACCGTAGACACGGTCGACACTGGAGTGACCATCGATATGGCAGGCGTAGCCGCCGTATTCGGAGATGACAAAGGCGCGCTTCCCGTCCAATTTTACCTGTAACGGGCGGAAATAATTATGAATACTGCGGAAATCCCCGCCTTTCTGGTCGAACCAGCCGCTGGCATGGTCTACCGGACGGGTGGGGTCTTTTTTTGCCACCATTTTGGCAATGCGCGCAGCGTCGAACTGCCCCCAGCCTTCATTGAAAGGCACCCAGACGGCAATCGAAGGCACATTGTATAAGTGGTCAATCGTATCCAGACATTCCTGTTCCCATTCTTTTCTGCCCTGTTCTGAAGAACGGGAAAACAGTTCGTAATGATTGTCCTTCGTGTGGGCGGACATATGCGGAAACAGTGTGGGCATATAGCATACCCAGGGCATATGATAGGTGCTTCCGCCGCTGACCATGTCCTGCCATACGATCATGCCGAGTCTATCGCAGTGGTAATACCAACGCAAAGGTTCCACTTTGATATGTTTTCTGAGCATATTGAACCCCAGACCTTTTGCAAGGGTAATATCATAGACAAGAGCTTCGTCACAAGGAGCAGTCATCAGTCCGTCAGACCAGTAGCCCTGATCCAGAATTCCATGGAGAAAATAAGGTTTGTGATTCAGACAGAAACGCAGGATTCCCTTGGCATCTTTTTCCACAGTAAACGAACGCATGGCAAAATAGCCGTCCACAGAATCTTCATCTGCAGTCACGGTGAAGGGGTAGAGCCAGGGATGCTCCGGAGTCCAGGGTTTGAAGTTCACGGGTTCCGGTACCTCGGTGGAGGCGGATGCACTGTAGGTAACACTTATGGGAAACGAAAGAACAACTTTCGTATGCGTCAGACCGAAGGTATCCTGCTGCTCGGAGCGACTCTTTAGGCGGAGATGAACGGACGTCTTGTTCTTCACGATATAACTCGTAGCTTTTGGGACAACACCGGAGGCTGTTATGGCACCTGACATCGGGGCGGTCTCTGATACAGACATAGAGCCGGTTGCCGGAACAGTATCGGGTGCTGTCACAGAGCCATCGCAGGCAGGCGCATATACCTGGAAATCCAAATGCGAAAACGGTGCCGGAGAACACAGGACAAATGTTACTGTAGATTTATCGTAATCCGGTGTAATGGTATAGTTGATGACATAATTTTCCGGAACCCATTCATACCAGACGCTCTGCCAGATGCCGCTTTGCGCGGTATAGAACATGCCGCCGCGGGTCAGCGTCTGCTTTCCTCTGGTGGCATAGCCGGTGTCGGTCAGATCCCGGACTTTTACATATAGGGAGACGGGATTTTCGTTGATATATTCTGTAATATCCAGCGAAAAAGGAAGGTAGCCGCCATGGTGAGTGCCGAGTTGTATCGTCCCAAACTGCTCCGTTCCGAGGAAGACCGTTGCCTCCTGGTCCACAGCATCAAAATGCAGAATACAGTGCATATGCTGTTCTTTTCGTGCAATTTCATCCGCAGGGAAGGTTATCCTGCGCCGGTACCACAGGTATTCGTCCGGTTCCAGACGTCTGCCCACGCCGGAGAGAAGAGACTCCGGGGAAAAAGGAACACGAATCTGTCCTTGCGGTGCAAAACGTTTGGGATTTTCGTAAAGATCACTGCCGTCTGCCGGGACAAAGGCATATTCCCAAATCCCGTTTAACATATGATAATCCGCCCGGTGCATCTGGGGACGGGGATATTCCGGGAGAATGGGCTGCTCTTTGTCTGCCTTTAACATAGCTTCTCCCCAGGGAGTGAAAAGCGGATGCAGGGTGTCCTCCGGATGAGCCTGATTCAGATTGGCGGCAGCGTCTTTTAAGTTCATGTGAAAACCTTCTTTCCTGAAATGATCACAATCAATAGGGGTTGCAATTTCCCACTGGCATCAACAGATTATCTATAGTATACTACATTTAAAACATGCGTCATACGAAAAAATGTGCGCAATTTGAAAAAATATAATGATTCACATCTTTCATGAGCAATGAATAAACAAACTTGTTATTCAATATAAGCATCAGAAATGTCATTTCGCGCATGAAACTTCAAAAAGTTATAAAATCGTAAATGACAAAAACAAGAAAATAAGAGGTCTTACAGATGAATATACTTACTGTTGACAATATTACAAAAAGTTATGGTGTCCGCAAGATTTTTGACGGGGCATCCTTTTTCCTGCAGGAAGGGGAAAAGGCCGGAATCATCGGCATTAACGGTACCGGCAAATCTACGCTTTTAAAAATAATTGCAGGATTGGAAGAGCCGGATGACGGTTCTGTCATCAAGGCAAATCACTGTCTGGTTCGCTATCTTCCGCAGAATCCGTTCTTTGCGCCGGACGAGACCGTGCTGGAGGCGGTGCTTCGTGGAAACAAACGGGAAGAAAATGAAGGTACGATTGAGGCAGATGCCAAAAGCATGCTGACGAAGCTGGGGGTTACAGAGTTTGACCGGCCCTGTGGGCAGCTCTCCGGCGGACAGCGAAAACGCCTGGCACTGGTATCGGTACTTTTGTCTCCGGCAGAGATTCTGCTGCTGGATGAGCCGACGAACCATCTGGATAATTCCATGTCCGACTGGCTGGAAGATCAGCTGCGCCGCAGAAAAGGAGCCATGATCATGGTAACCCATGACCGTTATTTCCTGGACAGTGTAACGGACCGGATCCTGGAGCTGGATCAGGGGAAAATCTATTCCTATGATGCGAATTATTCCGGATATCTGGAGTTGAAGATGCAGCGGGAAGAGATGGCACAGGCCAGCGAGAAAAAACGTCTGAATATTTTACGTAATGAGCTTGCCTGGGTACAGCGCGGAGCCAGAGCACGTTCCACGAAACAGAAAGCGAGATTGCAGCGTTTTGAGGAACTGAAAAATGTCAAGGGTCCGGTGACGGACGGCAAGGTGGAATTAACTTCTGCGGCGTCCAGACTGGGACGCACCACAGTGGAGATCGAGCATGTATCCAAAAGCTACGGCGACAAGGTGCTGCTTCAGGATTTCACCTATCTGTTCGGCAAGGATGACCGTGTCGGATTTATCGGACCCAACGGCAGCGGCAAGACCACTTTGATGAAGATGATCCTGGGAGAAGTGATGCCGGACAGCGGACATATCGAGATCGGACAGACGGTAAAGCTGGGATATTATGCCCAGGAGATCGATGATACCATGATGCATCCGGAACAGAGAGTCATTGATTATATCCGGGATGTGGCGGAATATATTACGACGGAGGACGGGCAGATCACGGCGGCCAGAATGCTGGAGCGTTTTCTGTTTTCCGGTGAGGACCAGTACGGGCAGCTGGGAAAATTATCCGGCGGTGAACGCAGACGACTGCAGCTATGTAAAGTCCTGATGGGAGCACCGAATGTCCTGATTTTGGACGAGCCGACAAATGATCTGGATATTGCCACTTTGCAAGTGCTGGAAGATTATCTGGATACCTTTCCCGGAATCGTGATCGTGGTCTCTCATGACCGGTATTTCCTGGATCGTGTGGTTCGCCGGATTTTTGCGTTGGAAGACACCCGGATGGTACAGTACGAGGGCGGCTATACGGATTATGTCAATCGCAAAAAAGCAGAAGGAGCGGTCGAAACGGAAAATGCGGCTGCAGTTTCGCCTTCACAGAGTAAGGGTGCGGAGACAGAAAATACTGCAAAAAACTGGAAGAGTGGGCAGAAACGGAAACTGAAATTCACTTATCAGGAACAGAAAGATTATGAATCCATTGAAGGTGAAATGGCGGCACTGGAAGAAAAAATTGCAAAGTTAGAAGCCGATTTTGCAAACTATGCCAGTGATTTTGTGAAGTTGAACGAATTGACGAAAGAAAAAGAGACTGCCGAAAAGCAACTGGAAGAGAAAATGGAGCGTTGGATGTACCTCGAGGATCTTGCGGCACGTATTGAGCGAGGAGAAGAAAACTGACAATCCGTATCGGGAAGGTCAGTCTTCTGTGTCATCGGTTGCAGCGGCAACTGCCGAAACTACGGAAGATACTACGGCAATTACGACTGCCAGAAGGATAATCAAAAGTCCGCCGGCCAAAAGAAAAAACATATCACATACTTCCTTTCGTAGGATTTGGGTTTTCTAACGTTTGCCAATCACGCATGTGTGTTGACTCTCTTGCGCTTATTATATCATTTTCCCCAAAAAAAACAATAAAAACCGGTGTATAGTGGAAAAAATTACTAAAATGAGATATAATAAGTGCAGGCAATGAGCAGTGCGGACGAAGCCTACAAGGCGGGATATATTTTTGTGAGGAACATTTATGGCATATCAGCGAGCAAAAGACGAAGTAGTGGAGATGTCTCCACAGACAACAGATGCCGGAAAAGAAGAATTATATTTATACTCTCTGCGTAAGATGGCTGAGGACAATGTGGAGAATAACAGGACAGGACTGACGAATCTGCACAACATGAAGTCCTTTTTTTACCTGTGCGGCGAAATGATCAAGGAACAGCCGGATAAAAAATACGGTGTGGTGATCATGGATATTACCCAGTTCAAAGCGGTCAATGAATTTTGCGGCAGAAGTGAGGGGGACAGGCTGCTGAAATTTATTGCGGAGTGCTTTCAGGAGTACGAGGATCACCGCGCGGATACTTATGCCTGTCATGTGAGGGCAGACATTTTCTGCATGTGTACCGCTTATGAAGAAGTGAACGAATTGGAGAAAATTGTCAATAACATCAAGAAAAAGATTGACGAATTTCCTTTTGCCTATAAAGTACAGCCTTCTTTCGGAATCGGTGTTTCTCCGGAACGGGAACCTGCGGTCAGTTATCTGAAAGACTGTGCTACCACAGCCATGAATAGTATTAAGGGAAAAGTATACCGGACTTATGCGATATTCGATGAAAAAATGCGCAAACAGCAGATGCGGGAGCGACAGGTGGAGAATGATATCGTAGGGGCTCTGGAGAACGGAGAACTGCGGTTGTACATACAGCCGAAAGTAGACATGAGTACCGGACAGATCATCGGCGGCGAGGCTCTGGTGCGCTGGCAGCATCCGGAAAAAGGTCTGGTCTCACCGGGAGAATTTATTCCGGTATTGGAGAAAAACGGATTTGTGATCAACGTGGATGAATATATTTGGGAAAAGGTGTTTGCTTATCTTGGACAACTTTGTAAACAAGGGCGCAAACCGGTACCGATTTCCATTAATGTATCCAGGCTGCATGCCTATGATACACAGCTGACAGAGACTTTACTGCGGCTGAAGGAGAAGTATAATATTTCGGCGGAGTATGTCCCGTTGGAGTTGACGGAAAGCGCTTTCCTGGAGAATGAACAGGGAATGTATGAGAGAATGGAAGGCCTGCGGGCGCAAGGATTTCTGGTATCCATGGATGATTTCGGCACGGGTTATTCCACGATGAACATGTTGAAGAACCAGACGCTGGATGAAATTAAAATCGACAGAGAATTTATCCGGGATCTTGACAAAGATAAAAGCCTGATCATCATTCGCAATACCATTGCCATGCTGCAGGAATTGGGAGTACATATTGTAATCGAAGGAGTCGAAACCGAGGAGCAGAAAGCGTTCCTTTTGGGGTGTAATTGTACAGATGTACAAGGCTTCCTTTTCTACCGTCCTATGCCGGTGGAAGAGTTTGACAGGCTATTATCGGAGCAGGAAAAGAAGCTTGATTCGTCAAAATAGACAACGACAAAATAGACAAAGCATCAGACCGCATTCTGACGGGGGTATCGTAAGATGAACCTGCCGGAATGCGGTTTTCTTTGGGCAGAATTCTGAAAATGCAGAAATAGTTTACAGCCCATTGACATATCTTTGCAGAGGGAGTAATCTGCATATTACCCGATGGCCAGTTTGCATCGAGTGTCTTACCATCCGGTCAGATTCGACCAAACATCGCACTACAAAAGAGAATAAACGAGGTGATTCCGGATGCACATTGTGTAATTACTGTACCGTCAGGAAAACGATATAACAAAAATTAAAGTACTATAATATGAATATTACAATAGAGATACAAAACAAAAAAGAAATACCAAAAACGGGAGGGGTTATGGAGGAGACCAGGAACAGTATAAAGGAGACCGTATCAGAGACAGAATTACAGAGACTGGTAGAAGATTTTATTACACAAAAGCAGGCGCTTCTGATACAGGTAAAAAGAGGAACCGTCGAAAAAGAAGATTTTTTGAAGGAAGCGGAAAAACAGATTGACCAGTACTACCATTTTACGGAAAAAAAGAAAAAAGAACTGCTAAGGAGTTTCGAACAATATATTTTTGGATATTCCCGTTTGTCACCGTTGATGGATGACAAAAGCATTTCGGATATCCGTGTTATCAGCCATGACTGTATCCGGATCAAGAAGGAAGGGAAGAGGATGGATGCGGGAATTGCCTTTGCATCTGAAAAAGAATATCGGCAGTTTATTGACTACGTAGCAACGAGAAATCAGGTAAATATTTCGAATCTGAATGCCATACAGAGATTTACGGATACGGAGAGTCACCCGGACTTTATCTTCCGGTTTACGCTTTCCATGCCAATTGTAAATACCTACAGTGAACCGTATCTGTGTATCCGGAAGGTACCGAAGCATTTTCCGATGATGACGGATCTGGTAGAGAAAGAAATGCTGGACAGGGAGACGGCAGAATTGCTGGTAGAGAGATTTCGGCAGGGGTCTACCCTGATCTGTGGAGGAAATTCTTCGGGAAAGACGACGTTATTAAATGCCCTGAAAGAAACCTTGCCGGATGACATGGCTATTCTTGTGGCGCAACAGGCGGATGAACTGACGACACTTTTTCATCCGGATATGATGTTTTTACATTCTTTGCCGGGAACATCGGAGAGCAGCGTGAATTATGACCTGAAACACATCAGTATTGCCGGACTTACGATGGATGTGGACTTCTTCATTATCGGAGAGGTCAAGGGCGGAGAGGCATTGTATTTGTTAAATGCGGCATATACGGGACAAATCTGTGCGGCTACGGTACACGCACCGTCTGCAGACCGGGCACCCGAAAAAATAGTAGATTATGCGATGTATGACAGCCGCTATTCGCGCAACGAATTAATGAAAATGATGGACTGTTTCCAGACACTGGTATTTATGGAACATTACAAGGTGAAGGAAATCTTTGCCTGTCTGGGCTGGAACACAGAGAAAGAGAAGCTGGAGTATGAGAGACTGTTTTAATGATTACATGAGAGGAGAAACGTATGATCATATACGCATGGATTATTTGTTTATTATTTACGGGCTTTTTGCTTCTTTTTGGGAAGATAAAATGGCTGGAAAAGATCAAAAAAATGCTGTATCAAACCAGGGAAGGCATGGATCGTGCATCCCGGCTGAGAACTTTGGAGAACAGGCGCAGGCTGCAGGAACTTCAGCGTAAAAATACGCTGCTGCACAGAGTGGAAATGTTTTTATGTTATTGTGGAATCAAGAGAAGATTTCCCAAAGCTACGGCAGAAAAATGGATTGTTTTTCAGCTGTTTTGTATGACAATAATCTTTTGTCTGGGGTTGGGAGGAAGCGGCAGGCTGAGGATAGCGGTACTGGGGACTGCATTATGTGGGGCGGCAGAATATCTGATCTTAAGTACTATGCGTGCAGGGGAACTGCGGTCAGTGAACGAAAATCTGTTAAAATGTCTGAACTTTCTGGGAAATTACAGCCTGACCGCAGGAGAGATTACAGTGGTTCTGGGACAAGTCAGCAGATATGTGGAAGAACCGTTAAAGAGTGCACTGGAAGAGTGTGCTTATGAGGCGCAGACTACCGGAGACAGTTCGTTGGCATTGCTTACCCTCGAGGAGAGAATCGAACATCCCAAGATAAAGGAACTGGCCAGAAATCTTGAGGTCAGTATCCGCTATCTTGCAGACCTAAAGACACTGGTGGACAGTAGCAGACGATCTGCACGCGAATATCTGCGTATGGAAGAAGAACGGAAAGGAATGCTGCGCGAAGCCGGAATCAATATGGGATTGCTGATTGCAATGTCCCTGTTTGCATTATTGACTGTGGACCGCCTGGTGGATGTTTCCGTCTGGGAGGTTTTATACCGGACATTGCCCGGGCATATTGCAATTGGTATCTATGCCGGTATTATTTTTCTGTTTTTTAGGAAACTGTATGGCGTTTATCGCTGAGAAAGGGGAAAGAAAATGAGTTGGAGAGTTATCTGGATCCCGGAAATCCTGGGGGCAGTGCTGAGTGGGATTTTTGTATTTCGGTTGGGAACCGGGACAGTTCCGCATACGATATTGCATACCTGCGAAGAGATTGTGGGGATGCTTCGGGAAAGTAAAAATTATGAGAACTGGATCACAAAGACAGAGAAGAAACTGAAACGAAACGGAGCCGGATTTCATTACGGAAAGAAAATGACACCGGTCAGATATCTGATTGTGCGTCTGCTTTTATCCCTTACGGCCATACTGGTTTTGGGGAATATCAGCTGGGGGTATGCGCTTGTTTCAGCAGTGGTTTTGTATTACCTGCCGGAGATTTTGCTTCTGTATATGAACCGACAGGATAATCAGAAGATGTTGCCGGAGATACAGCTGATCTATCAGGCTCTGGAAGTACAGATTCAGGCCGGCGTCTATGTAACGGATGCTCTGACAGAATGTTGTCGGAGTGTGGAAACGCGCCGCCTGCAGCAGGCACTTATGGAATTGTCCGGAGATATTGTTATGCAGTCGGATCTGGTGTCGGCATTGTCTGACTTTCAGCAGAAATTCGATAACAGACAGATAGATGTTCTGTGTATCACCCTGATTCAGGCAGGAGAATCCGGACAGGCAGTAGACCTGCTGAAAGATATGGGGGAACAATTGCGGGATATGGAACTTACCGTATTGCAACAGCAAAAAAGTGCTTTAGACCGGAGCATTACTTTCTACCAGCTTGGCATGTTGGGCGCGGTATTGGGGATCATTTTATATATCTGCGTGGGATATATGTTCCGGGCGGTCACCAAATTTTAAGGTAACATAACAGAAAACAACAGAAAGAAAGAGAGGGTACTGAGAATGAGAAAATTACAAATGATTTTGGGAAAAGTAAAAGAACATGCAATGCGCAGAGAACAGGGGATTGACGGAATTCTCGTTACGGTGGGACTGTGTATTATTGCATTATTGCTGTGCGTGGTGATGAAAGACAGCCTGACAACGTTTATTCAGACCATCGTGACGGCAATGCAGACAAAGGCAGCAGATATTCTTACCGGCGTATAAGATGCTATGTGATAGAGGATGAAGCATGAAGGAAAGAAAAAGAGAACCGGGAAACATAGGAGATCTTCTGACTATGGGACTATGTGTGTTGGCACTTACGGTAGTGATGCTCAGTTATATGGAAAATGTGCGAACCATCAGTGCCAAGGCAGCGGTCGGACAACTTGCAAGAGCTTATCTGCTAAAAATGGAAACGGTGGGATTTTTAGAAACACCGGATAAGGTGAGACTCACTACGGAACTGGAAAACCTTGGCGTCACACAGATCGATTATGAAGGAACGACACTGGAACCTGCCGGATATGGAAACCGTATCACACTGCAGATTCACGGAAGGTTGGGCGAGCAATATGAAATACAGGAAAAAAGAGTATCTACGGCAAAAAATTAGGGAAAGCGGTAAAAGAAAAGAGCAGGGACAGACATCCTGGGTGCTGGGACTTTTTCTGATATTATTCCTTGCAATTCTTTTGTGTATGCAATTACAGCTGGCGTTATACAGTGCCTCGGCACGATATCTGGAAGATGTGCTCGCTTTATCGAATTTGGCTTCTGCTGTTGCGGATATACAGGAATACGGGAGCACCCATCATATTCTGATTACAGATCAGGAACAGGCGTATGAGAGATATTGCGCTGCCGTAAAAGAAAATCTGGGACTAAATGATGACTATGAAGCTGCAAACCGCAAACTGATCTCTGGCCGGGTACAGATCCGGAACTATACGATTTATAATGTGGTGGATCATAACGTCAGCGTATGGGAACGGAATGCTGAGGGACAGATCAGGGAATGGCAGGGAAGGCTTGGCGGGGTAAGGACACCGAAAGGACGGTTGATTGCGTCCACAGGGGTATATAGTGAAATTGCCTATCCGGTGGAAGGTTTTTTGGGGGTTACAGTGACAGCAGAGAAAAGCAAATTGGTAGATGTAGTCAGCAATCATCATGAGGAGGAAGTGGATGAAAAAAGGGAAGATGAGCCAGAAATGGAAAAATAGAATCTGGAATGGGAGTATGATAGCGGCGTTTCTTGCTGCAATTGCGGTTTTTATTTTTTTATTACAAACGGAGAAGAAGGTGCTTGCAGAGTACGAGAAAGAACAGGTATGCGTAGTGGTATCTGAGCTTCCGAAAGGGGAAAAGGTCACCGGAGAGAATGTAGATCAATATATCGAGGTCAAGGAAATAGACAAAAGAATCGTACCGGTGACTGCGCTGAAGAGCAGAGAAGAGGTAATCGGAAATGTGCCGCGATATACCATTGCGGTGGGAACTGCACTGACGAGAGGAATGCTGCAGGAAGAGGAAGAAATCACAGGACAGATGGAAGAACCTGTCATTGCCGGCTTCCGGGCAGAAGATCTCTATCAGGTGGCAGGCGGCGTTTTACGGGCAGGGGACAGGATTCATATCTATTGCGTAGCACATGACGGAGAAGACGGAATCGGTGAAATGCTGTGGGAAAATGTGTATGTACAACAAGTGTTTGACCAGACGGGAGCGTTGATCGGAGGAGAGGATATTACCACGCCCGCACAACGGGTCAATATTTATCTGGATAAGGAGAATATCATCGGATTTTATACCGCACTGGCACAGGGATCGTTACGGGCTGTTAAGGTATGTGATTTTCATTAATACTACACGAAAATACTACGGAAAAGTGAAAATCGGAGGATGCGAATGAGAAAAAACAGGCATTACCCAGAATACCTTCTGGGACTTTTGATGATACTGGGGAGTATACTGCTTTTCCCTGTAATCGTCGGAGCAGAAGAGAAAAAGACCATTTATCATAGCCCGTATGTGTCCTTCTCCCCGGATGGAAAGGTATTTACCACCTGTGCCGGGGATCGAAATTATAAATGGTATGCGGAAGATGACAGCACAACGGTTGTTACAGGAATCCCGTCTGCTTTGCGCAGGTTAAATACGGGAGAACATTACTATGCCACAGAGCGTTATGGAGAGATTCCGGTGGGGGCCTGGAAAGTGGTGCATCGTATCGGACAGTGCATTCATAATGGATATCCTGACAGAAACTGGCATGGAATCTCGCACGGAACCCGGAAATGTATGAAGTATTATTATTCGGGGTGGAAAGCATTTTGTGCAGACTGCGGTGAGGCAATCGAGCAGGCAAGTATCTATATGAGCAGAGAGGCTGCGGCTTCCATACAGTATCTGGATTTGGGAACGGAAGAGGATCCCATGGGTTATTACTATCTCTGTCCTTTCTGCAGGAATCTGGAACAAGGTGTGGGATTTTCGGCACACCGGTGTAAGGATATCTCCTGGAATCAGTATATGGTTCGATATCAGTCCAATGTCAGCGAAAATGAGATGACGGAGATCATGCCCGTCAGCTATCATATGTATCATAACGAAACGACGTATGAAGGTGAGGTTGTGATCCCGGTGACACATTTGACGGAAAACAGTTATACGAGAACCGGATATGTGTTTACCGGATGGAATACCAGACCGGACGGTTCCGGAACCTTTTACGAGGATAAAGCAGAAATCTATGATCTGAGCAGCGCAGACTGGAGAGACCGTACTACCTGGACGAAGGAGGATCACGGAGAAGTTGTGCTGTATGCACAATGGCAGCAAAGCGCAAGTACTTTGGTGATTGACGCAGCGGAGGGAACTTATGATGGTGTAGCGCAGTATTCACTGACGGAACCGTACGGTACCACTTATAAAATTCAGAAATCTCTTGTTCAGCCGCCCCGTGGTTGTACGGTGACTTTTGAGACAAACGGTGGTTCTGCGACAGCGTCTGTGACCGGAACACAGCATCTTGCGGAATGGGTGAGACAACAACCGTTTTTGGGACGGATGTCGGAGGATGTTTATGAATTTCTTGCACCGGACGGAACGATGGATACGGTGAAGGCAGTCTATGAAGCGGATCCGGTAATTTTGCCGGCTGTTGTCAGGGAGGGATGGTCTTTTGGCGGCTGGTATTATGATCAGACGTTTACCAAGCCTGCCGGTGGAGCCGGAGAAGAGATGGTTCCTTCAGAAGATATGACGTTGTATGCACAATGGGTTACTCTGCAGTTGCAGGCGGTCAATAATTATGTGGCAAATGATGGAAGGGGCGCAGTAGATTTGTCCTGGTCGCAGGCAGACCAGAAAAACAAGACATACCTGGTATATCAAAAGAAGGAAGACGGAACCTGGTTTCATGTCAATGGAACAAAAGATATCAGCAGTATGGAAGAAATAGAACAAAGTTACACTTATGAGGGAAAGTCACAAACCATAATTGTTCCGTATACCGGAATTTACATAATAGATGCCATGGGAGCACAGGGACAAAGCTATGGTGCTTACACGGGCGGATATGGTGGCAGCGTGACCGGAAGATTCTGGCTGGAGCAGGGGGAAGTGTTAACCTGCACAGTGGGAGGTCAAAACGGTTATCATGGAGGCGGCAGTGCCTCCGCCTATGGCAATGGCGGAGGGATGACAACGGTTACATCGGATCGGAAAGGGGTTCTTCTCATTGCCGGTGGCGGAGGCGGTGCGTATGCCAAAGGCAATGGCGGTGCAGGGGGATGCAGAGAAGGTGTCATAAACGGTCATAACGGTCAGTCAGGTATGGCAGGGGGCGGTGCCGGTGAGCAGGGAGGCATGGCAGGCACTTATACTGCAGAAGTAAAGGAATTAAAATTCAGACATTTTAGTGATGCCGGCATTGCCAATACCTGGCGGTATATCACTGCACATGGTTCCAAAGCCTATGGACCGAACTGGACCCCTTCTGTAGGCGGCTATTTATATGGAATTGATCAAAACGGAAACGGGAGATACTATCTGTCAAACGGAAAATGGCAGGAGAATACGGCAGCCGACAGTTATGTACTGATCAACGGACAAAAATGGTGGCCGATGACGGGATGGCGAATTTCTACCGATTCGGTCAATGGAAATGCAGTGCGTGTATATCTGACAAAAACAGGAATCGGACAAAGCTGGGCAGGAATCGATGATCCTTGTTGTAACGGGGAGATAGAATTTGTACAGGGATATTGGACGGTCGTACAGAAAGCTTCGGATACGCCGGCTTATGGTGGCAGCAGCTATGTCAACAAGGAGTATGCACAATGGTATCAGGAACAAAGCGGAGTACGTAGCGGAAACGGATATATTCATTTGTATTCTAAGAACATGGGATATCAGGATACAACGGAACTGGAAGGGGTTACGGCGACGGATCTGGCAGCACCAAAGCAGATATCGGATCTCGTGACCAAAGAGGCACTGAATCATCAGAGGGTCCGAGTCACCTGGACAGAACCGGAGGATCTGGGAACTACTTATTATCACAGGGTGGAATCGTATTTGTCAGGAAGTACTTCGAAATTATGTGATTCCAATATTACAAAGAATACCTTGACCAGTGGTGTGTGGGGATATTACTGGCTGATTGATCGAAACGAGGATACAATCGTAGCAGACGGTGCAAACACTACCCTCAGACCTGAGGCGGAAGTTACTGCAACGGACGAAATACAATATCTTCATGTCGCAGCAGTAGATGTTGCCGGAAATATAGGGAAAACGGCGCATATACGGATCGAACAGAAAAATATATTATGGAAGCTTTATACCAGACAGCTTTTGCTGGAGGAGACTGTAGAAAATATATATCCGGCAGCGGATAAAACATGGTATGTTCGGGCGGATGGGAAAACCCCGTTTACCTTAAAAAATGCAGCTTATATGGAAGGCGCTGCCAGAGAGGACTATCAGTTAAATGAAACCATTTATGAGGTAATATTGCCGGATGGCAGTGTTTCCAAAAACAGGATATACACACCCTCTGCAAAAATAATAAAAGGAACGCTGAAAACAGAGGCATCCGGTCTGACCTATGCTATAGAAGGAACCGGTGTATTACAGCAGTATCCATACTCGTACACAGTGCGTTCCAATCAAAACAGAGAGCTCACCGGCGTACAGAAATTTGTGATTGGCAGGGAATGGTCAGGGCAGCGGATACAGGTGATACCGGCAGCCGGAGCTGATAACGGAGCAGACAAGGTATTTTCCGTGCACGAACAGGATGTGCAAAATCAGATCATTTTGATCGCCGACGGAGAACCACCGGTCATTCATGGCATGGAGATCCTGGAGCAGAAGAACCTGATTGACCGTAGAGAAGGCAGTCTTACCATCCGGGTCACGGCAGAAGATCCCATCAGTGGCATACAGAAATTTTATCTGAAAATCCATAACACGGATAATGACATTTCACAGACGTATTTTCCCGGTGAGGACGGGTCCGTTACCATCACGATTACGGAAGATAATCCGGTATTCAGCGGTGATTTTACCGTATTGGGATACGCAATAGACCATGTGGGGAATGAAAACAGTTGTATTTACGGGACTACGGAATTTGCCCTGGAGAGCAGTGTGGAACGTATTCTGGAACCGCACGATCCGGTGTTCACGTGTGGAGAAAGCGGCAATCTTACATTTACCACCTGGGGATATGCAGACCGGGTAGAAGTGATTTTTCCGGAATGCATGACAACACTGGATCCCCAATTGCATCAAATCTATGATTATACGGAAAATCCCGGCTATAAAGTCACGGAAAGTCTGAACTTTATGATTCCTTTGTACACTCCGGAAAACCAGAATCTTGAGATCACGGTACGCGCTTATAAAGGAGACAAGAAGCTGGAAGAACATCCGGCAATCAGTGTGATCGGCGTATCCGGAACCGTACTGGATGAACTGCGTACACGTTTGCGATGAAGGAGGTATCACAGGAACGGTATGGGCAGCAAGGGATTGGTATTCCCAATGATGATAATCGGGTTGTTAGGAGCGGTAGTCTATGGCAGTGCCATGTGGCTGCTACATCTGTCTGATCCTACAAAAACTGTATCATTTCCGAAGAAGGAAATGCGGATTCTCGTGGGAATGAGCTGGGGGAACGCGGCTGTCATCACAGGTATCTGCCGGTTGGGAGAAATGCTTAGGGGCATCTCGGAAGAAAGCAGGGTTCCTTATCCCGTATGGGAAGGCGTGCTGCTCGGATTATTGGCGGGAGGACTGTTAGCAGCTGCCTGGATGGATGTGAAAAGCTGCTATGTGTATAATTATGTATGGTGGTGGTGCCTGCTGTGGATCATACTATTGTTGTGGCTTTCACAAGTGTTTCCGCCTTCTTTTCCGGGAATCAGTTTCTCTCAGGTGGCAGCAGTCGTCGGATTTATTGTGCTGCAGCAATGCTTCTTCGCAAAAATGTACGGCAGAGCTGACAGCCACGCCTTTTCGGTGTGCGCCTTTGCAAGCTGTTATTTTTGCGGAAATATGATTTGGTTTTTCATACATATGTTGTTGGCGGTAATCTTACTTGCGGTAGTACAATTGTGGAACAAAAATGTGACACGGGATGGGAGACTGTACACACCGAAGCCGTTTGTTCCTTATATCATAATAACCTTCTGGCTGGAAATACTTTGTATGCTCTGCCTGGAATGGAAAGCTTATCAATAGACAGGCATGTGGGTAGCCATGTGAATAACGTATTGCCCAATAACGCATATTTATGCATAAACAGTTGCGCATCTTTTTAAAAAGTGCTATAGTAACTAACGTTTAGAAACGATGCTGGTTTTTATAGACAGGAGGAAAATATTATGAAAAAAGCAATCGCAATGTTACTTGCAACGGTAATGTGTACAGCAATGCTGGCAGGATGTGGTTCTGATTCTGCAGCAAAAGAGAGCACACAGGCAGCAGAAAGCAGTGTGGCGCAGACCGCTGCAGCAACCACGGAAGCTGCTGATCAGACTGAGGGTGGCGTACTGGTATTCGGTACCAACGCAGAGTTCCCTCCTTTTGAGTATGTAGGGGATGACGGAGAACCCGATGGATTCGATGTAGCCCTGATCAAGGCAGTCGGTGAGAAGCTTGGCAAGGAAGTCCGGGTAGAGAATATGGAGTTTGACTCTCTGGTAAGTTCTATCGGCAACAGAATTGACGGTGCCATCGCAGGTATGACGGTTACTGAGGAGCGTAAGGAGCAGGTAGATTTCTCCAATCCTTACTATGAAGCTGTTCAGTTCGTGATCGTTGCAGCAGATTCCGATATCGCAACTGCTGATGATCTGAAGAACAAGACCATTGGTACCCAGCTTGGTACTACCGGTATGTTCCTGTCAGAGGATATCGAGGGTGCTACCGCACAGACCTACAACAGAGCAGTAGATGCAGTAAATGACCTCGTAAACGGCAGAGTAGATGCAGTTATCATTGATAAGAACCCTGCAGAAGTATTCAACACCAAATTCGAGGGTAAGGTTAAGATCATCGACGGCGCAGAATTCGGATTCGAAACCGAGGAATATGCAATTGCACTGCCTAAGGGAAGCGAACTGGTAGAGCAGGTAAATCAGGCACTGGAAGATCTCAAGGCAGACGGTACTTTTGATGCACTGGTATCCCAGTATATCGGAGAATAGTTTTAAGAAAGCATCCATAGGAAGGATGCGTAGGAAACGATATAATTTTTATACAAAATATACACGAAAAAGAAGAGAATGGCTTGTGCCATTCTCTTCTTTTTGCTATATTAAGATAGGCGGCATTTTCACAAAATGAGAAACGCTGCAAAGATTACAAAATACATTTTATACATTCCATAAGAAAGGCATAGGAAATAACATGCAAAATATCTGGCAACATATTTATGCAGCCTTCATTGAAGCGGACAGATGGAAGCTTTATTTGAAAGGACTGGGAGTCACCTTAGAGGTTTCATTTTTTGCGGCACTGCTTGGTATTCTGATCGGAACCATAGCGGCATTTTTGAAATTGTCCACGAGACGAAACGGTTCTAAGACCATTGCGTCACGGATTGCAAGTGCTTATATCGATATTATCAGAGGTACGCCTACCACGGTGCAGCTGCTGATTATGTGGTCCGGTATTCTGGCCACCTGCAAAAACAGCGTATTGATTGCCAGTCTGACTTTCGGTATCAATTCCGGAGCTTACGTAGCAGAGATTGTCAGAGCCGGTATTCTGGCAGTGGACAAGGGGCAGATGGAGGCAGGAAGATCTCTGGGACTGAACAAATTCCAGACCATGCGCTATGTCATTATCCCTCAGGCATTCAAGAGTATTCTGCCGCCGCTTGGCAATGAATTTATTGTATTGATCAAGGAAACTTCTATTGTAGGTTACGTCGGAATGAGTGATCTTACCCGTGTGGCAAACCAGATGACATCCAAGCTGTTTGATGTATTTACACCGCTTCTTGGTATCGCATTCATCTATTTTGTATTGACCAAGGTGTTATCCATCCTGCTGGCAAAACTGGAAAGGAGACTGCGTAAGAGTGATAATCGTTAAAGATCTGCATAAAAGTTTTGAAGAGAATCATGTATTAAATGGGGTGAATTATCATATTCATCCCGGTGAGAAAATCGTAGTGGTCGGTCCTTCCGGATCCGGCAAGAGTACGTTCCTTCGCTGCCTGAATCTGCTGGAAAGACCTACCAGCGGCGAAATCTGGTTCGATGGACAAAATATTACCGATCCCAGGATCGACATCAATAAAGTACGTCAGCACATGGGCATGGTATTTCAGCATTTTAATCTGTTCAACAACCTTACGATTATGAACAATATCACACTTGCTCCGGTGCAACTAAAGCTGATGAGCGAGGAAGAAGCAAAAGAGAATGCACTGAAACTGCTGAAAAGAGTAGGACTGGAGGAAAAGGCAGATGCTTACCCCGCTTCTTTGAGTGGCGGACAGAAGCAGAGAATTGCCATTGTCAGATCCCTCGCCATGAATCCCAGGGTAATGCTGTTTGATGAACCGACTTCTGCACTGGATCCGGAAATGGTAGGAGAAGTGCTTGAGGTTATGAAGGAACTGGCAGAAAGCGGCATGACCATGGTTGTTGTCACGCATGAGATGGGCTTTGCCAGAGAAGTGGGCACCAGGGTTCTGTTTATGGACGGCGGTAACATTGTGGAAGAAAATACGCCGCAGGAATTCTTTAGTAATCCTCAGAGCCCCAGATTACAGGAATTTTTGTCTAAAGTATTGTAATTGGAGACAATCGTAAAAACGATACCGGTAAGAAATAGAAGATATGCGTATGCAAACTACGAAATCTGTCGAATGTAGGTATCAAATGGATGAAAAACAGGTAGGAAGCATGATTACAATATCTGTATGTATGATTGTAAAAAACGAAGAGAAAGTACTGGCCAGATGCCTGGACAGTATCGCGGATCTGGCAGATGAGATCATTATCGTCGACACGGGATCCACAGATACCACCAAACAGATTGCCGCAAAGTACACGGACAATGTCTACGATTTTACCTGGATGGATGATTTCAGTGCAGCGAGAAATTTTGCCTTTTCCAAAGCTACGCAAGAGTACATTTATTCCGCAGATGCGGATGAGGTACTTTCGGAAGAAAACAGGCAGAAATTCCGAATCTTGAAAGAAACTCTGCTGCCTGAGATCGAAATCGTCCAGATGAAATACGGCAACCAGCTGCAAAACGGAACAGTTTATAATTTTGACGAAGAATATCGCCCCAAACTGTTCCGCAGACTACGGAACTTTGTATGGGAAGAACCGATTCATGAGATGATCCGGCTGGAACCGGTGGTGTATGACAGTGATATTGTGATCACACATCTGCCGGAACGAAACCATGCAAGCAGAGATCTGAATAATTTCCACAGGCAGACCCTGCAGGGCAGGCTCCTTTCCAGAAGACTTTACGGTATGTATGCAAGAGAACTGTTTCTGGCCGGAGAAGATCAGGATTTCCTGCATGCTGAAGATTATTTTCAGGCAGAAGTCGTATCCTGTGACAGAACACCGGACGAAATTACGGAAGGTTGTTGTGTGGCAGTAAGAGCAGCCAGACTGCGGGGAGATACGGTATCGTTTTTCAAATATGCATCCAAGGTAATTGCAGGAGACGGCTGCTCGGAAATCTGTTGTGAAATGGGACATTTTTATGAGGAGGCGGAAGATACAGAGGAAGCCGCCATCTGGTATTACAATGCCGCGTATGAGACACAGCCGGTACTGTCACTTCGCAGTTCTGTAGAAGAGCCGTTGCAGGGACTGATCCGATGTTATGAGAAAATGGAACTTCCCGAACAGGCGGAAAGCTATCGCCTGGAACTGGAACAACGTTGCAGGAAGCAGGACAAGGAATGAACGGAAACAGGCAAATACAATGCCGGAGAAAATGAAAATGGCCTAACACTACCCTTTGCGCACGAGTGTATGGCTAATAAGGAAAATGTGTGCAGAATGAGGAGCAAATTATGAAGTGGGAAGAAAATGTACGTAAGGTGGTTCCTTATGTGGCAGGCGAGCAGCCGAACCGCCCGAACATGATCAAACTAAACACCAATGAGTGTCCGTATCCCCCTGCGCCGGGCGTACGGAAAGCAGCAGAAGATATGGAAAGTGCGGCACTTAGGCTGTATCCGAATTCCAATGCGCAGCCGTTGGTAGATGCGCTGGCAGCCTATTATCATGTAAAACCGGAGCAGGTATTTGTGGGGGTCGGATCCGATGATGTACTGTCTATGGCTTTCCTGACATTTTTTAACAGCGGAAAACCGATCTTGTTTCCGGATGTGACCTATTCCTTCTATGATGTATGGGCGGATCTGTACCGGATTCCGTATCATACCTGTCCACTGAATGAGGACTGGCACATCAATCCTGAGGATTACAAGCAGCCAAACGGTGGTATCATTTTCCCGAATCCCAATGCACCGACCGGTGTGGAAGAATCCCTGGAGATGGTGGAAGAGATCCTGCAGGCGAATCCGGATGTCGTAGCCATCGTGGATGAGGCGTATGTGGACTTTGGCGGCAAGAGTGCGCTGCCGCTACTGGAAAAATATGATAATCTTTTGGTGGTACAGACTTTTTCCAAATCCAGAGCCATGGCGGGAATGCGCATCGGCTTCTGCATCGGCAACGAAAAACTGATTCATTACCTGAACGACGTGAAGTTTTCCTTTAATTCCTATACGATGAACTATCCTTCCCAGATCCTGGGCGTGGAAGCGGTGAAAGACGATGCTTATTTCAAGGCAACGACAGCAAAGATCGTTGCAACCAGAGAACGGGTGAAAAAGGAGCTGGCAGAGCTTGGATTTACGTTCCCGGATTCCAAAGCAAACTTTATCTTTGCGTCTCATAAGGAGGTTCCTGCGGAAGCATTGTTCCGGGCGCTTCGTGCCGCGGATATTTATGTCAGACACTGGAACAAGCCCCGGATTGCCAATTCCCTGCGTATCACTGTCGGTACCGATGAGGAAATGGACAGCCTGATTGCCTTTTTGAAAAAATATCTGAAGCAATAGAAGAATTGCGCACAATGTCGTCCTGAGCAATTCAGTTTCCTATGGAATAAAATAAAAAGAATTGGAGTAAACACATGTTAAAAAAGTATTTAATGATTTTTCTGGTATCTATGGTTCCACTGATTGAGCTGCGCGGAGCTGTTCCCATTGCCGTCGGCATGAATCTTCCGCTGCTTCCCAGCTACATTATCTGTATTCTGGGGAATATGCTTCCGGTTCCTTTCATTTTCTTTTTCGCAAGAAAAGTTCTGGAGTGGGGGGCGGACAAGCCGGTTATCGGTAAGTTCTTCACGTTCTGTCTGGAAAAAGGTCACAAGGGCGGTCAGAAGTTACAGGCAAAAGCCGGCAGAGGCCTGTTCGTGGCATTGCTTCTGTTCGTAGGTATTCCGCTGCCCGGAACGGGTGCCTGGACGGGAACACTGGCAGCCAGCCTGCTGGATATGGATTTTAAATCCAGCGTCATTGCCGTTATGTGCGGTGTGGTACTGGCAGGTATCATCATGGGACTGCTCAGCATGGGTGTGTTCGGTGCCCTGGGCACAATGATCTGATACAGAGATCCTGAAACAAACTGTATTTTGTGCAGAACAATCTTGGAGTAACCGGATTGTGTGCACAAAAGCCTCCTTGAGAGAGCAGTGTACTGTTGGAGAACAGACAAGAGATACAGTTGAACGAAGATATTTATATTTGGAATCATCATATAGAAACGGGAGACACTATGGAGAACACAGAAGAAATCTATACAGACTTTGCGAGGGTTTATGACGAACTCATGGATAACACTCCCTATGAGATGTGGTGTGACCGCCTGGATCAGCTGATCTCTGCTTACGGTGTATCCAGACCGGAGCGCGATGCGGAAGGAATCCTGGATTCCGAACGGAATCTGGTGGTGGATCTGGGCTGCGGTACCGGTACTTTGACAGAGCTTTTGTATCAAAAGGGATATGACTGTATCGGCGTGGACAATTCCGAGGAAATGCTCGGCATTGCCATGGAGAAAAAGGTACAGAGCGGTTCGGAGATCCTCTATCTGCATCAGGATATGCGGGAACTGGATCTGTATTCCACGGTGGGAACTGTGATCAGTGTGTGTGATTCTGTGAATTATATTTTAGAGGAAGAAGAACTTTTGCAGGTATTTCGTCTGGTGAATAATTATCTCTATCCCGGCGGTATTTTTATCTTTGATTTTAACACGGCTTACAAATACCGCGAGGTGATCGGCAACACCACGATTGCGGAAAACAGAGATGACTGTAGTTTTATCTGGGATAATTATTATGATCCGGAAGAAGAGATCAATGAATATGATCTGACGATCTTTGTGCAGGAAGAGGGAGAAATTTTCCGCAGATTTACAGAGACCCATTTACAGCGCGGTTATACAGCCGGGCAGATGTGTACGCTTCTGCAGCAGGCAGGACTGAAAATCGTGGAGATGAAAGATTCCGATACCGGGGATGCGGTGACTGGAACCAGTGAGAGAATCTATATTGTTGCAAAAGAGCAGCAAAAAGAACTGCTTGCAGAAAGGTAAAAAGGTTAAGAAAACAACAATGAAAGACTATATGGTACGTGCAACGGCAGCAAATGCACAGGTGCGTGCATTTGCCTGTACGGCAAAAGAAACAGTAGAGACTGCGAGAGCGGCACACAATACAAGCCCGGTAGTAACGGCAGCACTGGGGAGACTGCTCAGTGCCGGTGCCATGATGGGCAGTATGTTAAAAGGCGAGGACGAATTCATTACACTGCAGATCAAGGGAGACGGTCCGATTGGCGGACTGACGGTTACTGCGGACAGCAACGGTCAGGTAAAAGGCTATGCCAATGTGCCGGATGTGATCCTGCCGGCCAATGCGCAGGGCAAACTTGACGTCGGCGGAGCGGTAGGCTCCGGAATCTTAAGCGTAATCCGGGATATGGGGCTGAAAGATCCCTATGTGGGACAGACAGAATTACAGACCGGTGAGATTGCAGAAGATCTGACGTATTATTTTGCGGTATCGGAGCAGACACCTTCCGTTGTAGGTCTTGGGGTATTGATGAACAGAGACAATACGGTCAGACAGGCGGGCGGTTTCATTGTGCAGCTGATGCCTTTCGCGGAAGAGGAAGTAATCAGCAGGCTGGAAGAGAATATCAAGAACCTCTCTTCCGTGACCGCGATGCTCGATGCAGGCAAGACACCGGAACAGATGCTGGAAGTACTTTTGAATGGAATGGATCTGGAAGTGACAGATACCCTGCCGGTAGCATTTTCCTGCAATTGCAGCAAAGACAGAGTGAGAAAAGCGCTGATCAGCATCGGAAGAGAAGAATTGCAGTCCATGATCGATGACGGTGAGACCATTGAAGTGAAGTGCCACTTCTGCAACAAAAATTATAATTTCACAGTGGATGAATTAAAGGAAATGATTCCGTAAAGCGAGGAAGCTTATGAAACATGGATTTATCAAGGTGGCGGCAGCTACACCTAAGATCCGGGTAGCAGATCCGGTATATAATGCGCAGGTGATTTGTGCACAGATGAAAGAAGCCTGCGAACACGGCGCGAAGATCGTAGTGTTTCCGGAATTGTGTATCACCGGATATACCTGTAATGATCTTTTTTTACAGAATCTTTTGCTGACCAAAGCAAAAGAGGCACTGTTAAAGATCGCGGAGGGAACGAAACCTCTGGAAGGTCTGGTTCTGGTGGGGCTTCCCGTGGAAAAGGACGGACGTCTGTATAATGTCGCAGCGGTATTGTACCGCGGAAATGTACTCGGAATGATCCCCAAAAAGAACATCCCAACCTATGCGGAATTCTACGAGGGCAGATATTTTGCGCCGGGCAATGAGACGGTGACAGAGTATGTGCTTGCAGGACAAAAGATACCGTTTGGGACAAATCTGTTGTTTCGTTGTGAAGAACTTCCGGAACTGGTACTTGGATGTGAAATCTGTGAGGATCTCTGGGTGGCAGATCCGCCTTCTACCGCACATGCCTTAATGGGGGCAACGGTGATCGCCAATTTGTCTGCTTCCAATGAGACAGTATCCAAGGATGCTTATCGTATGTTACTTGTAAAATCTGCCAGCGCCAGACTACTGTGCGGATATATTTATACTTCCGCGGGAGAGGGAGAATCCACACAGGATCTGGTATTCGGAGGACATGATCTGATTGCGGAAAACGGCACATTGCTTGCACAGTCTCCCAGGTTTACCACCGGAATTTTATACGGAGATCTGGATGTGCTGCGGATCGTGGGCGAGCGCAGGAGAATGGGGACCTTTGGAACGAGACCGGTAAAAACGTATCTGACGATCCCGTTTTCGATGGAACTTTCTGAGACAAAGCTGGAACGCAGATTTGCCGCACATCCTTTTGTACCGGAAGATTCCGCAGCAAGAAACCAGAGGTGTGAGGATATTTTATCGATCCAGGCATATGGTCTGAAAAAGCGATATGAACATATCGGCTGCAAACGCGCGGTGCTTGGAATCTCCGGAGGACTGGATTCTACGCTGGCACTTTTAGTGACGGTGCGCGCATTTGATCTGTTGGACCTTTCCAGAAAGGGGATTATTGCGGTGACGATGCCGTGCTTCGGAACCACAGACAGAACTTACGAGAATGCCTGCAAACTTGCCAAAGCACTTGGAGCAACATTGCGTGAGGTGGATATTAAGGCAGCGGTAACCGGTCATTTCAAGGATATCGGTCAGGATATGGAATGCCATGATGTCACTTATGAAAACGGACAGGCAAGGGAACGTACCCAGGTGCTCATGGATATTGCAAACAAAGAAAATGCACTGGTGATCGGTACGGGAGATATGTCGGAGCTGGCGCTCGGCTGGGCAACTTATAACGGAGACCATATGTCTATGTATGGTGTCAATGCAGGTGTTCCGAAGACTCTGGTGAGACACTTGGTGGATTATTATGCCGATACCTGTGGCAATGCGTGCCTCACAGCGGTACTGAAGGATGTGTTGGATACTCCGGTAAGCCCGGAATTGCTTCCGCCGGTGGAAGGAACGATTGCACAAAAGACAGAAGCCCTGGTAGGCCCCTATGAACTGCATGATTTCTTCTTATATTATATGCTGCGCTGCGGTTATGCACCGGATAAGATCTATCGGATCGCAGAGCTGACTTTTTCCGGAAAATACGATTCCGGGACGATAAAAAAGTGGCTGCGTAATTTCTACAGAAGATTCTTTGCCCAGCAATTTAAGCGTTCCTGCCTGCCGGACGGACCCAAGGTCGGAAGTGTTGCGGTTTCTCCCAGAGGAGATCTCAGAATGCCTTCTGATGCCTGTGCACGCATCTGGCTGGACATGGTAGAAAATTTGTAACCGGGAAATATAAAAATATTGTTAAAAATACGTCGAAATTCTTAAATTTCTGTTTTTTACTTGAAATGGCAAACGTGAAATCGTATATTAAACCTATACCAATTATAGAGGATATGCGGAGGAATAAATATGACTAAGGCAGAAATTTTAAAAAAGGAAATTTTAAGACAGTATCGCAGTGTCAGGCAGTTTGCAATGGAGATGAACATCCCTTACAGCACACTGGTGACTGCTCTGGAACGCGGAATTGAGGGGATGGCGTACGGAACAGTGATCAAAATGTGTGACAAGCTGAGTCTGAATCCGGTAGATTTCTCTTCTCTGGAGAGAGATGCTTCTTTGGGAGCACAGCTTCTGGAAAACCGCGTGATGCAGAATTATGTGAAACTGAATCAGACCGGAAGAGATAAGGTGCTGGAACTGATGGATGATTTTGTACAGATTGATAAGTACAAAGCGAAAACAAAGAAGACAAAATAAAAACGAAATAAGTAACAAAAATAACAGCTACTGTAAAGTCCCCACGAAGGGAATTAACAGTAGCTGTTAAACATCATACCGCTGTAAGCGCTGGTGATGTAAGGATTCGCAAAATTGTGACCGGGATTTTTGTAGGCCACAATTTTTTTGTCTACATAATCCATGGGATTCAGCACAATCTGATCGCTTTTATGTAAAATGGAATTACTGAACTCTTTCAGGACACTGAAAGCGGACAGATCATCTCCGGAAACTGCGGCAGTCTGCTGTAGTACTTCATCATTTACGGACAGAAGTCCATCTTCCTGCAGATGCATTCCCATGCTTTCCAGAGAACTTCCGTACCGGGAAGCGATAGAGGAAAACTCCCGGATCAGTTGTCTGCTTCTGGACTGCGTCTCCAAATAAGAAGAAGCCGCTTTTATGAATTCATTATAACCGCCGATCAGCTGAACGACATTGTCGGTGATGGATTCGGTATCCGTCTTCAGTCCAATGTGTGCAGGTCTGCCTTCCGGACTGATGGCTTTCAGACGGACATCAAACATCTTCCCAATCGTAAAATGGTTGGAGGAAGCGGAACGCTCCTCACCGTTGATCAGAAATGCAGCATTGCCGGCCGGATGACTGATATAGTTCAGCCCCAGATAATTGACCACTCCGGAGGTCTTGCTGGTATGGTCATCACTCACCTGAAAATGCGTAGTCTTGCCATTTACCGGAATACCGGTGGCATCGGAAGTCAGCTTCAGCGCATACCGGGAATCAGACTGTGCAACCTCGGCGGAAAGACCGATATCTGCATTGTTGATCAGCCGGGAAAGCCGTTCCAGAATCTGTCTATTGGTATCCCCCTCACTGATATTAAACTGGAATTCGTAATTCATATCATTGATGGCAATGTCGAAAGAATAGGTGGCCGGTGAAAGCGTTGTGGCAAGATCCGGAAGAAAATATCCCAGATTCTCCTGCGGAGTAGCCAGTTCCCTGACTTCCAGATCAAATTCGGGAGCAACACCGGAAGCAGCGTCCGCTCCGACATAAGATACGTCGACGACATCAGCATCTGAGGAATAAGCGCTTTTTTTGCGGAATAAACCGTCGGATTCCAGACCACCGAGCTGTGCGATCGTATTGTGCAATTCACGTGCATTTTCCTTCAGATCCACAGCATAGTGCTGGGTATCCGTACTGGTGGTGGGAAGATACCAGGGAGCATCTTTATTCAGTTTTACAATCGAATTATAAACGCTTCGAAGCTCACTCTTTTTATGAGTGTCGTATTTTGTAATCTGCCTTGATGCATAGGTGGTCAGATAATTATTATAGACAGTGTTCATGATCGCACTCATGGGTATCTCCTTTCTTCCGTACGGATAGTTCACGGGGGAATGATCCAGGCCCCACTTTTATGCGACCATTATAGCATAATAAATAAGTAGAAACAAGAATCCGGCGTAGGAAAAACAAAAAATAAAATGAAAAAAAGCACCTGTATTTTTGGGAAAACAGTTGACGAGACCCGTGGTTTATGTTATAGTATCCAAGCGAGATGAGATTTAGGTCTTTTTTTTATGCTTAAATTTAGAGATCAGAAAAACACGTGGAGGTAGAAAAATGCGTACAAAAATTACTTTAGCATGTACCGAGTGCAAGCAGCGTAACTACAATACTACCAAGGATAAGAAGACTCATCCTGATAGAATGGAAACCAAGAAGTATTGTAGATTCTGCAAGACACATACATTGCACAAAGAAACCAAATAATCAGCCGTTCTAGTATGGGAGGTCGAAATGGGAGATTCCGCAGAAAAACAGAAGCGCCCCAGTTTCTTCAAAGGCGCAAAAGCTGAATTTAAGAAAATTTCATGGCCGGACAGACAATCCACATTGAAGCAATCCGTAGCGGTTGTTGCAATATCAGTTGTAGTGGGTGTGATTATTGCGGTTCTGGATTACTTTATCCAGTACGGCGTAAACTTCTTAACATCATTATAGAGCGAGGGTGATTGTATGGCAGAGGCAAAATGGTATGTAGTCCATACCTATTCAGGATATGAGAACAAGGTCAAAGCCAATATTGAGAAGACCATAGAGAACAACAAGGGTCTGGCAGAACAGATCCTTGAAGTAAGAGTCCCTATGCAGGATGTGGTGGAACTGAAAGACGGTGCCCGTAAGACGGTTTCCAAGAAAATGTTCCCCGGTTATGTGCTTCTCAACATGGAAATGAACGATGATACCTGGTATGTCGTTCGCAATACCCGTGGTGTGACCGGTTTCGTAGGTCCCGGAAGTAAACCTGTACCTCTTACAGAAGCTGAGATGAAGCCTTTGGGCATTAAGACCGAGAATGTATCAATCGACTTTGGCGAGGGCGACAGCATTGCTGTGGTAGCCGGAGTATGGAAAGATACTGTCGGTGTGGTGCAGAAACTGGACTATGGCAAACAGACAGCTACGATCAATGTAGAAATGTTTGGAAGAGAGACCCCTGTGGAAATCAGCTTTGCAGAGGTCAGAAAGCTTTAAAGAGCTTACAAAGATTTTTGATATTTTTCTTCTGAGAAATCGGAGGATAAAATATAAAACTCTGAAATCCTTGTGATTTGAGAGTGGCAGCACAGTGGGAGCAGGAGGCATGTAGAAAGCCGCCTGCGCCGAATTACCACATTATAGGAGGTGCCATAATGGCAAAGAAAGTAGAAGGATATATCAAGTTACAGATTCCTGCCGGCAAAGCAACACCGGCTCCCCCCGTTGGTCCCGCACTTGGACAGCACGGAGTGAACATCGTTGAATTTACCAAGCAGTTCAACGCAAGAACAGCAGACAAGGGAGATCTTATCATTCCCGTAGTTATTACTGTATATGCAGACAGAAGCTTTAGTTTCGTTACAAAGACTCCCCCTGCAGCAGTACTGTTAAAGAAAGCCTGCAACATTAAGTCCGGTTCCGGCGTTCCTAACAAGACCAAGGTAGCTACCATTTCCAAGGCTAAGGTTCAGGAAATCGCTGAGATGAAGATGCCGGATCTGAATGCAGCAAGCCTGGAAGCAGCTATGAGCATGATCGCTGGTACTGCACGCAGCATGGGTATTGTTGTTGAGGAGTAACTTATAAATATTTGGGAGGCAATGGAAGATTGACATTGCCGCTGGAACCTAGGAGGTAAAATAATGAAACATGGTAAGAAATATACCGAAGCTGCCAAGCTGGTAGATCGCGCTACATTCTATGAGCCTAACGATGCTATCGCTCTGGTTAAGAAAACTGCAACTGCTAAATTCGATGAGACCATCGAAGTTCACATCAGAACCGGTTGTGACGGACGTCACGCTGAGCAGCAGATCCGTGGCGCAGTTGTACTGCCGAACGGAACCGGTAAGACTGTAAAAGTTCTGGTATTCGCAAAGGGCGATAAGGTAAACGAGGCTGAAGCTGCAGGCGCTGATTATGTCGGCGGCGAGGAGCTGATCCCGAAGATCCAGAACGAAGGCTGGCTGGATTTCGACGTTGTAGTAGCAACCCCTGATATGATGGGTGTTGTAGGTCGTCTGGGTAAAGTGCTCGGACCTAAGGGATTAATGCCTAACCCTAAGGCTGGTACCGTAACCATGGATGTAACCAAGGCAGTTAACGATATCAAAGCCGGTAAGATCGAGTACAGACTTGATAAGACCAACATCGTGCATGTTCCCGTTGGTAAGGCTTCTTTCTCTGAGGAAGCTCTGCAGGAGAACTTCAACGCACTTATGGACGCTATCGTAAAGGCTAAGCCCAGCGCATTAAAGGGTCAGTATCTGAGAAGCATCACTCTGACCAGCACCATGGGCCCCGGCGTTAAGGTTAGCGTAGCAAAGTTCTAATCTGATCTCTAATCTAATTAGATAACGAATGCGAGGAAACCGCTTCACTGTTTACAGTGAGGCGGTTTTTTTATAAATTACTACAGGAAACGTTTATCGGAAGAAAGTTTGGGAATATTGAAAATGATAGGAGGAGATGCTATAATTAGCATCTGATGAAGAAACCTGCCGAATCCTGTGAAGCGGCAGATTCTTCAGAATTTGATTGCAAATAGAGAAGGAGAAATGACGATGAATAAATACCAGGGCACACAGACAGAAAAAAATCTGCAGGCAGCATTTGCCGGAGAATCTCAGGCACGTAACAAATACACTTACTTTTCTTCTGTAGCAAAGAAGGAAGGATATGAACAGATCTCCGCTATTTTCTTAAAGACTGCAGACAATGAAAAAGAACATGCAAAAATGTGGTTCAAAGAACTCGGCGGCATCGGTGACACCAAGGCAAACCTTGCAGCAGCTGCAGAAGGTGAGAACTTTGAGTGGACAGATATGTATGAAGAGTTTGCTGTTACCGCTGAAAACGAAGGATTCCCCGAACTGGCAAAGAAATTCCGCATGGTAGGAGAGATTGAGAAGCATCATGAAGAAAGATACCGCCAGCTTTTACAGAATGTGGAAACAGCCAAAGTGTTTGAAAAGAGCGAAGTAAAAGTATGGGAATGCCGCAACTGCGGACATATCGTCGTAGGCACCAAGGCACCAGAAGTATGCCCTGTATGTAACCATCCCCAGAGCTATTTTGAAATTCATGCGGAAAATTATTAAATAATCCTTGACAGGCGCAGTCTCCTATGCTATTCTATCTGAGGTTGTAAAACCATGCCGAAGACAGCAGGTGCAAGGGAGACCGCGCGTAAGTCCTGCCGAGGAGATAAGTATGATGATGTCATCTCTCTGTGTCTTCACAGGGAGTTTTTTATTTTATTCTTCTTATCGGCACAAAATCTATAAGGAGGTAAAGAAATGGCAAAAGTTGAATTAAAACAGCCTGTAGTAGAAGAGATTTCTGCTGGTATCAAGGATGCCCAGTCTGTAGTTCTGGTAGACTACCGTGGACTTACTGTTGAGCAGGATACCCAGTTACGTAAGAGCTTACGTGAGGCAGGAGTTAGCTACAAGGTTTACAAGAACACCATGATGAACTTCGCGTTCAAGGGTACACAGTTCGAAGGTCTGTCCGAGTATCTGGAAGGACCCAGCGCAATGGCTTACTCTACCGAGGATGCAACCGCTCCCGCAAGAGTACTGGCTCAGTTCGCTAAGACTGCTGATAAGCTTGAGATCAAGGCCGGTGTGGTAGAAGGTACTGTTTATGATGCTAAGGGAATGGCTGCAATCGCAAATATCCCTTCCAGAGACGTGCTCATCTCCAAACTGCTTGGCAGCTTACAGAGTCCGATTACCAATTTTGCTCGTGTTATGAATCAGCTGGCTGAAAAAGGCGGCGCCGCAGCTTGCGAAGCAGCACCCGCTGAGGAAGCACCTGCAGCTGAATAAGTAAAACGCAACGTGACAATTTAAAGAAAAAATATTTCAAATGGAGGAAATGAAAATGGCTAAATTAACAGCACAGGAATTAATCGATGCTATCAAAGAGTTATCTGTATTAGAGTTAAATGATCTCGTAAAGGCTTGCGAGGAGGAGTTCGGCGTATCTGCAGCAGCTGGCGTTGTTGTAGCAGCAGCTGGTCCTGCTGAAGCAGCAGAAGAGAAGACCGAGTTCGACGTAGAGCTGACCGAAGTTGGCGCTGAGAAGGTTAAGGTTATCAAGGTTGTTCGTGAAGTAACCGGTCTGGGCCTGAAGGAAGCTAAGGACGTAGTTGACGGAGCTCCCAAGGTTGTTAAGGAAGGCGCTACCAAGGACGAAGCTGAAGACATCAAGAAGAAGCTGGAAGAAGTTGGCGCAAAGGTTACTCTGAAGTAATTTTTAACCAGTATATGGCAAACCATGTGCCGGCTACTGTCGGTACATGGTTTTTCTTATTCCCATCTGCAATAAGTTTTTAAAATTATCTATTTTATTAAAAAAATTCAAAATATTTCCTTGACGTATTTACAAGACTGTAGTATTATGGATAGTGCACTATTGTGCGGTGCTATGCTTATTTGTCATGCCAAAAATTTGACGTTTATATATATTGCATTGTTGCCGACGCAAAATAGGCTTTAAATCTGAAAGAACGGGGTGAAATGTCAATGGAAAAGAACAGAATACGTCCGATTGCCGGTACCAAGGTTATGCGTATGAGTTATTCAAGACAAAAAGAGGTTTTAGAGATGCCCAATCTGATTGAGGTCCAGAAGGACTCCTATCAGTGGTTTTTAGACGAAGGCTTAAAGGAAGTCTTTGACGACATCTCTCCGATTGCTGATTACAGCGGCTCTTTGAGTCTGGAATTTGTGGATTTTGAACTCTGCAAAGACGATGTGAAGTATTCTATCGAAGAGTGTAAAGAGAGAGATGCTACTTATGCGGCACCTCTTAAGGTTAAGGTGCGTCTCTATAATAAAGAGAAGGAAGAGATCAGCGATGAAGATATTTTCATGGGCGATCTTCCGTTAATGACTGAGACCGGTACTTTTGTAATCAACGGCGCAGAGCGTGTTATCGTCAGCCAGTTGGTGCGTTCTCCCGGTATCTATTACGGAATCGGACATGATAAGATCGGTAAAAAGCTGTTCTCCTGTACGGTAATCCCGAACCGTGGTGCCTGGTTGGAGTATGAGACTGACTCTAACGATGTCTTCTATGTACGTGTGGACAGAACCCGTAAGGTTCCCATTACTGTACTGATCCGTGCACTGGGTATCGGTACCAATGATGAGATCCGTGAACTCTTCGGTGATGAGCCTAAGATCGAGGCAAGCTTTACCAAGGACACTGCTGAAAATTATCAGGAGGGTCTGTTAGAGTTATACAAAAAGATCCGTCCCGGCGAGCCTTTAAGCGTTGAGAGTGCTGAGAGCCTGATCAATGCTATGTTCTTCGACCCCAGAAGATATGATTTAGCCAAAGTCGGCAGATATAAATTTAATAAGAAATTAGCTCTGAAGAACCGTATCCGTCATCAGATCCTGGCTGCAGATGTCGTAGATCCTTCCACCGGTGAAGTAATCGCATCCGCAGGAGACAAAGTGACTGCGGAACTGGCAGATACCATTCAGAACAGTGCCGTTCCTTTCGTATATATTGAGACAGAGGAGCGTAATGTAAAGGTATTGTCCAACCTGATGGTAGACCTGACGCATTACGTTGATTGCAATCCCAGAGATTTCGGCATCCATGAACTGGTATATTATCCTGTTCTGGCGCAGATTCTGGAAGAGTTCGGTGATGACCCCGAGAAGCTGGCGGAGGCAATCAAGAAAAATGTACATGAACTGGTGCCCAAGCATATTACCAAGGAAGATATCTTAGCTTCCATCAACTATAATATACATCTGGAGTATGGTCTGGGTAATGATGATGATATCGATCATCTGGGTAACAGACGTATTCGCGCGGTAGGTGAATTGTTGCAGAACCAGTATCGTATCGGTCTGTCCAGAATGGAGAGAGTGGTACGGGAACGTATGACGACACATGATGCAGAGGAAATCTCTCCCAAGTCTCTGATCAATATCAAGCCGGTAACTGCAGCAGTGAAGGAATTCTTCGGATCCTCCCAGCTGTCACAGTTCATGGATCAGAATAACCCTCTGGGTGAGCTGACCCATAAGAGACGTCTGTCTGCACTGGGTCCCGGCGGTCTGTCCAGAGATCGTGCCGGATTCGAGGTTCGAGATGTACACTATTCCCATTACGGAAGAATGTGTCCTATCGAGACACCCGAAGGTCCTAACATTGGTCTGATCAACTCTCTTGCAAGTTATGCAAGAATTAATGAATATGGTTTCGTAGAGGCTCCTTACCGTAAGATCGATAAGAGCGATCCTAAGAACCCCCGCGTAACTGACGAAGTAGTTTATATGACTGCGGATGAAGAAGACAATTATCATGTAGCACAGGCGAACGAAGCACTGGATGCAGAAGGACATTTTGTGAGAAATTCCGTATCCGGTCGTTATCTGGATGAAACACAGGAATATCCCAAGGCGATGTTCGATTATATGGATGTCTCCCCCAGAATGGTATTCTCTGTGGCTACTGCACTGATTCCTTTCCTGCAGAACGATGATGCGAACCGTGCACTGATGGGATCCAACATGCAGCGTCAGGCCGTACCTCTGTTAAGCACCGAGGCACCTGTAGTAGGTACCGGTATGGAAGTGAAGACTGCGGTGGACTCCGGTGTCTGTGTTGTGGCTAAGAAGCCCGGAACCATTACTTATGTATCTTCCAAGACCATCCGCATTGCTTACGATGACGGTGAGAAGGCAGAGATTCATCTGACCAAGTTCTCCCGTAGTAACCAGTCCAACTGCTACAATCAGAAGCCTATCGTATTCAAGGGCGATCATGTGGAAGCAGGTCAGGTGATTGCAGACGGTCCTTCTACTTCACAGGGAGAACTGGCACTGGGTAAGAACCCTCTGATCGGTTTCATGACCTGGGAAGGTTACAACTACGAGGATGCAGTTCTGTTAAGTGAGAGACTGGTGCGTGATGATGTTTATACTTCCGTGCATATCGAGGAGTATGAAGCAGAAGCACGCGACACCAAGCTGGGACCGGAAGAAATCACCCGTGATGTTCCCGGTGTCGGTGATGAGGCACTGAAGGATCTGGATGACAGAGGTATCATCCGCATCGGTGCCGAGGTTCGTGCAGGCGATATTCTGGTAGGTAAGGTTACTCCTAAGGGAGAGACAGAGCTGACCGCAGAAGAGAGACTGCTGCGTGCCATCTTCGGTGAGAAGGCAAGAGAAGTAAGAGATACCTCCTTAAAGGTACCTCATGGTGAATATGGTATTGTAGTGGATGCCAAGGTATTTACCCGTGAGAACAGCGATGAGCTCGCACCCGGAGTAAATCAGGCAGTCCGCATTTACATTGCGCAGAAGAGAAAGATCTCCGTCGGCGATAAGATGGCAGGCCGTCATGGTAACAAGGGTGTCGTTTCCCGTGTATTACCGGTAGAAGATATGCCTTATCTGCCCAACGGACGTCCACTGGATATCGTGCTGAATCCTTTGGGTGTGCCTTCCCGTATGAATATCGGACAGGTTCTGGAGATCCACCTTTCCCTGGCTGCCAAGGCGCTGGGATTCAATGTGGCAACGCCTGTCTTCGATGGCGCAAACGAGAATGATATTATGGATACGTTGGATCTTGCCAACGATTATGTAAACCTTCCTTTTGATGAAGCAGAAAGCAAGGAATGGAAGGAAAAAGGACAGGAAACGACCGCAGACGGCAAGCCCTGGCATGGAGAGACCTTCACCAGCAAGCACGGTGAGGAGCTTCTTCCGGAAGTAATGCAGTACCTGTCTGAGAACAGAGAGCACAGAAGTGTATGGAAGGGCGTTCCCATTTCCAGAGACGGTAAAGTACGTCTGCGTGACGGTAGAACCGGTGAATACTTCGATGGACCTGTAACGATCGGACACATGCATTACCTGAAACTGCATCATCTGGTAGATGATAAGATCCACGCGCGTTCTACCGGACCGTACTCTCTGGTAACACAGCAGCCTCTGGGTGGTAAAGCCCAGTTTGGCGGTCAGCGTTTCGGAGAAATGGAAGTATGGGCTCTGGAGGCGTATGGTGCATCCTATACCCTGCAGGAGATTCTGACTGTGAAGTCTGATGATGTTGTGGGACGTGTGAAGACTTACGAAGCAATCATCAAGGGTGACAATATCCCTGAGCCCGGTATCCCTGAATCCTTCAAGGTTCTGTTGAAGGAGCTGCAGGCACTGGGGCTGGATGTCAGAGTGCTGCGTGAGGATCAGAGCGAGGTTGAGATCATGGAGACCGTCGATTACGGTGATACCGATTACCGTTATGAGATGGAAGGTGATCGTAAGTACGACGACGATTACGACAAGAGCTCCCTTGGCGAGATGGGCTATCAGTCACAGGAGTTTGATGATAACGGTGAGTTGGTGGAATCTGAAGATGACAGCGCGTATGTTGACGATGATTACACCGATGATAGCTTTGACGGCAGTGATGATGAAGTATAATGCTTTGTATAGTTTTGTATAGAAGGGAGTGCCATTAATGTCAGAAACAAAAAATGAAACAACCTATCAGCCTATGACATTTGATGCCATTAAGATCGGATTAGCTTCCCCGGAGAAAATCCGGGAGTGGTCCCATGGCGAGGTATTGAAGCCGGAGACAATCAACTACAGAACACTGAAACCAGAGAGAGACGGTCTGTTCTGTGAGAGAATCTTTGGACCCAGCAAAGACTGGGAATGTCATTGCGGTAAATATAAAAAGATCAGATATAAGGGCGTTGTCTGCGATCGTTGTGGCGTAGAAGTTACCAAAGCCAGCGTACGTAGAGAGCGTATGGGTCATATCGAGCTTGCCGCTCCGGTATCCCATATCTGGTATTTCAAAGGTATCCCCAGCCGTATGGGTCTGATCCTGGATCTGTCTCCCAGAGTTCTGGAGAAGGTGCTGTATTTTGCTTCCTATATTGTACTGGATCCGGGGGAATCCAACCTCGAGTACAAGGCGGTATTATCCGAAAAAGAGTATCAGGATGCAAGAGAGACCTGGGGCAACAAGTTCCGTGTAGGCATGGGTGCAGAAGCAATCAAAGAGCTGCTGCAGGCCATTGATCTGGAAAAGGAGGCAGTAGAACTGAAGACCGGTCTGAAGGAGTCCTCCGGTCAGAAGCGTGCCCGTATTATTAAGAGACTGGAAGTTGTGGAAGCTTTCCGTGAATCCGGAAATAGTCCGGAATGGATGATCATGGATGTCATCCCGGTAATTCCCCCTGATCTGCGTCCTATGGTACAGCTGGACGGCGGACGTTTTGCAACCTCCGACCTGAACGATCTGTACAGAAGGATCATCAACCGTAATAACCGTCTGAAGAGACTGTTAGAGCTTGGTGCTCCCGATATTATCGTCCGTAACGAGAAGAGAATGCTGCAGGAAGCAGTAGATGCTCTGATCGATAACGGCAGACGCGGACGTCCTGTTACCGGCCCCGGCAACAGAGCACTGAAGTCTCTGTCCGATATGTTAAAGGGTAAGACCGGTCGTTTCCGTCAGAACCTGTTAGGTAAGCGTGTAGACTACTCCGGACGTTCCGTTATCGTCGTTGGACCGGAACTGAAGATTTATCAGTGTGGTCTGCCGAAGGAGATGGCAATCGAGCTGTTTAAGCCCTTTGTAATGAAAGAACTGGTATCCAAGGGAATCAGCCAGAATATCAAGAATGCAAAGAAACTGGTAGAGAAGCTGGATACGCAGGTATGGGATGTGCTGGAAGAGGTCATCAAGGAACATCCTGTGATGCTGAACCGTGCACCGACACTGCACAGACTGGGTATTCAGGCATTTGAGCCGATTTTGGTAGAAGGTAAGGCAATCAAGCTGCATCCCCTGGTATGTACCGCATTCAATGCGGACTTCGACGGAGACCAGATGGCTGTACATCTTCCTCTGTCCCAGGAGGCACAGGCAGAGTGTCGTTTCCTGCTGCTGTCTCCCAATAACTTACTGAAGCCTTCCGATGGTGGTCCTGTAGCCGTTCCTTCCCAGGATATGGTACTCGGTATTTACTATCTGACACAGGAGAGACCCGGTTCTATCGGTGAAGGTAAGTACTTCAAGAGCGTGAACGAAGCAATTCTGGCGTATGAGAATCAGGCACTGACACTGCATTCCCGTATTCATGTCCGCATGAGTAAGGTAAACGCAGAAGGTGAGACTGTGACCGGTACTGTAGAATCTACGCTGGGTCGTTTCATTTTCAATGAGATCCTGCCTCAGGATCTGGGATTTGTAGACAGAAGCGATCCCGAGAACTTCTTAAAACTGGAAGTAGATTTCCACGTAGGTAAGAAGCAGTTGAAGCAGATTCTGGAGAAGGTTATCAATACCCACGGAGCATCCAAGACCGCTGAGGTACTGGATGATGTTAAGGCAATCGGTTACAAGTATTCTACCAGAGCTGCCATGACCGTATCTATTTCCGATATGACCGTCCCTGAGAAGAAGGGTGAGATGTTGGCAGCTGCACAGGCTACCGTAGATAAGATCGCAAGCAACTTCAGACGTGGTCTGATCACTGAGGAAGAGCGTTATCGTGCCGTTGTAGAGACCTGGAACGAGACCGATAAAGAGCTGACCGATGTACTGCTGTCCGGTCTGGATAAATACAACAACATCTTCATGATGGCAGACTCCGGTGCGCGTGGTTCCAGTCAGCAGATCAAGCAGCTGGCAGGTATGCGTGGACTGATGGCAGATACCACAGGTAGAACCATCGAGTTGCCCATTAAGTCAAACTTCCGTGAAGGTCTGGACGTACTGGAGTACTTCATGTCCGCACACGGAGCACGAAAAGGTATGTCCGATACCGCGCTGCGTACCGCAGACTCCGGTTATCTGACCAGACGAATGGTTGATGTATCTCAGGAGCTTTCTATCCGTGAAGTAGACTGCTGCGAGGGTCAGGCTGAGATCCCCGGTATGGTAGTCAAGGCATTCATGGATGGCAAAGAGACCATTGAAGGTCTGAAAGACAGAATCACAGGAAGATATTCCTGCGAGGATATTTATGATAAAGACGGCAACATGATCGTAAAACACAACCACATGATTACCCCCAGCCGTGCAGCTAAGATCTTAAGCGTCGGCGTCAATGCACAGGGTGAGCCCATCGAGGAAGTGAAAATCCGTACGATTCTGACCTGTCGTTCCCACGTTGGTATCTGTGCAAAATGTTATGGTGCCAACATGGCAACCGGTGAAGCCGTACAGGTAGGTGAAGCAGTTGGTATCATCGCTGCACAGTCTATCGGTGAGCCCGGTACCCAGCTGACCATGAGAACCTTCCATAGTGGTGGTGTCGCAGGTGACGATATCACACAGGGTCTTCCCCGTGTCGAGGAGTTGTTCGAGGCCAGAAAGCCGAAGGGACTTGCAATCATTGCGGAGTTCGGCGGTAAGGCTGAAATCCGTGATACCAAGAAGAAACGTGAAGTGGTAATTACCAATGAAGAGACCGGGGAATCCAAGGCATATCTGATCCCTTACGGTTCCCGTATTAAAGTAGTAGACGGACAGATACTGGAGGCCGGTGATGAGCTGACCGAAGGTAGTGTAAACCCTCACGATCTGCTGAAGATCAAGGGCATCCGTGCCGTACAGGATTACATGCTTCGTGAAGTACAGCGTGTATACCGCTTACAGGGTGTAGATATTGCCGATAAGCATATCGAAGTCCTGGTACGTCAAATGCTGAAGAAGGTTCGTATCGAGAACAACGGAGATACCGAGTTCCTGCCCGGAACCCTGGTAGATGTTCTGGATTTCGAAGAAATGAATGAGAAGCTGACCGCAGAAGGCAAAGAGCCTGCAGAAGGTAAGCGTATCATTCTGGGTATTACCAAGGCAGCTCTGGCAACCGAGTCCTTCCTGTCCGCAGCATCCTTCCAGGAGACCACTAAGGTCCTGACAGAGGCTGCAATCAAGGGTAAGGTCGATAACCTGATCGGTCTGAAGGAGAACGTTATCATCGGTAAGCTGATTCCTGTAGGAACCGGTATGAAGAGATATCGTAACACCAGACTGAGCACCGATGCAAAAGAAACCATTGAATTCAGTGGTGATATGTACGGTGACGATGCAGAACTGAATCTGAGTGACGGAACAGATCTGGATGCTGAGCAGGCAGAACAGATCGAAGCTACAGAGACGGAAACGGTAGGAGCAGGTTCTGACAACGAGTAAATAAGTCCATAGAGCATGTTGAAAAGAGGTATTCCATTGTGAGATGGAATACCTCTTTTGCGTGCGCCTTGCGGCGCACGTTTGTTTTGTACAGAAATCGAGAAGAAAAGCAAGGATTTTAAAGGAAAACTTGACAGGGAAAAAAGGAGAAGAGATAATAAGACTATATAAAATACATAAAAGTAGATAAAAAGTACATAAGTAAGGGGTGGAATTCTATGATAATTGACGGACACGGAAAACTCACGGAGAAAAGAACTGTCAACAGGTGTGTATTGATCGCATATTCATTTATCGCATTTGTGCTGGCAGCGGCATATCTGGTGGAATTTGCTAAGGGCAACCGTACCGGAGGATATACGGCAATATTCTTACTATTGCTGTTACTTCCTGTGGTGGCAGATCTGATCCTGCAGAAAAAGAATCCGGAATCAGAAGCAGTGAAATATCTTCTGCCAATCAGTTATTTTGTCGTATATATCTTTGTTCTGTTCACAGGTAATACGACGATGACGTATGTGTATATGATTCCGATTCTGATGATATTCCCGTTATTCCACAAATGGAAATATACGACGTTTTACAGCATCGGTGTTATGGTCTGCAATATTGTATACCTCGGCTATGCCAAGGCAAGCGGAGCCTTGGAAACAGTACCGATGATCGATATCGAGATTCAGCTGGCAGCGGTATTTCTGGTAGCTCTGTACGGCAGCCTGATCAGCTACATAGATGCCGGGATGACAAAGCGAAAGATGGATGAAATCGAAACCGCGCAGGAACGACGCAAGGCAGTCCTTGCACAGATTAAGAAGGTGGCGGAGAATACCGCGGAAAATTCAGAAAAGATTCTGGCGAAGACAGAGAATCTTCGTACAGCTTCTGTGTCGTCCACGGAAGCCATGGAACAGGTATGTGAAGGAACAAATGCTACCGCGGAAGCTGTGCAGGAAGAGATCGGATACATTGATACCATGAGCCGTGACATTGATGCTATCCGGGAGACGGTGGATGGTTTCCATGACAGCCTTGGGGATACCTTGGAGACAATTGAAAACGGTACGAAGAATGTAGCACAGTTGGGAGATTCCGCAAAAGTAACCGCAGAGACTTCTGTGTCGACGACTGAAGCAATGGATGATCTCATGAAGAAGATTCATAATGTGAATCAGATTGTAGGTCTGATCGACAATATTTCCAGACAAACGAATCTCTTATCACTGAACGCAAGTATTGAAGCAGCCCGTGCCGGAGAAGCCGGACGAGGCTTTGCAGTAGTGGCGGGAGAGATCAGAGACCTTTCGGAGCAGACGAATGATTCTCTTGAAAAGATTCGCAAAGAAATTCAGGGAATCAATGATGGATCACAAAAAGTGACCGACAACATGAATCGGCTGACAGAAGTTTTTGAAAAACAAAACAACCTTGTGGAAGATACCGGAAGATTGTTTACAAGAATCACGGAGACTTCAGAAGCAATGGATTCTGATTATCAGAAGATCGAACAGTCCATCGGCGAAATTCAAAAATCCAAAAAAGCACTGGTGGATTCCGTAAGCTCCATTAGTGCATCAACGGAAGAAGTTACTGCAAATGCACAGAATACGTTAGAATTGAATCAGAGAAATCTGGATCATCTGAAGGAATTGAACGAGGATATCAGAAAGTTATCGCAGACTGTGGAGGCGTTGAATCAGGGATAATGGAAAGCTGGCTGTCGGTGCGATAGAACATTGGGAAGAAAAAAATCAGAATAATCAAAGGGTATATAATCAGTAGATCAGTAGATAGATAAGTGGAAGTGAGATATAGAGCATGCTTTAGGCATGCTCTATTGCAATTTCTCTGTATTCAATATCTGCCAGGCAGTGATCTCATAAAAAGGATCCTCAGCGGTTTGGGGATATAAGATTTCAATCGTAACCTGCAGAGACTGCAGATCGGAAATCGGAATCACATAGGATTTTCCGTGACCGACAGAAGCAAAATATGCTTCTTCATTGCCGGAGGATTCGTAGATACGGCACAAGGTGTGATCCATGCCGGCAAGGGACTGTTCTGCCTCGTTGCAGGCAGTATAGTAAGCAGTCGTACGTTCCAGCACACGCGTACTTAACTTATTGTCGGCATTTGCACTGACAATCGATAATACGGCAAAAGAGACCAGACAGAGGATTACGAATACTAAAAGAATGGAAGCTGATCCGATATTCATGCCGAATTGTTTTTTCCTGGAAGATTTTGTATTATTCATGGAAACCGCTCCTTTCCGCAGCATGATGCAGGATAGAAAGTGTATAGATCGGTGAGTCCGGTGCGGAGATAGCATACACCCGGATATCCGCTTCCATGATACCTGCATCACCGGCAGGCGTGTGTGTAAGATCCGCCCTAAAACAGGTGATCTGATCCGGAGAGCACAAATGCCATTCGCTGTCGAAAGACAGGCTGAGCGAATTTTCATCTTTTGTTTCTGAGGGAGAAAATAAACGCTGCATGGTATCCAGATCGCCATCTGATGACAGGTAGGATTCTGCCAGATTCTGTGCCCAGATCACAGCGTGATTCTGGTTTACCGTCTGTGTACTCAATAGGTGTGATTTGGCAAAAAGCTGAATACACACAGCACTTGCCAGGGAAAAAAACAGGATGGCAATAATCATTTCCATTAAAAATAAACTGGATCTTGAGTGTTTCATACGTAATTCCGAAACCTTTCTGTTTCAATTCAATCTGTTTCGTTACAAATCTGTGTAGAAACGGGCGATGATCATAGCTGCTTTGCTATTTACAGGCATCATAGTCGGGGGCTTTTGACCCCGACATCATAATATTGTCGGTACTATTTTTCAGCAATGTATATGGATGTAAAAAGTATGGGTTTCGCCGGAAGCGGTCTGCACGAATACCTGTATCAGATCTTTTGCAGCGTATTCCAGAGAAAAGTCCTGTAATTCCATAATATCCGTACCGGCAGGCAGAACTCGTCCGCCCAGGGAACTTCCATCTTTCATAAAGAGCTCTTTTAAGTGTCCGTCATAGAGATAGAGATAAGTGCAATAAGTATCCGCATCCAGTTCGGAACGGAGGCAAAGAGCCGAAACCTCTTCCAGCGTTGTTATGGAGACACTGCCAGCCGTATCATTTTGTCGTACTTTTTCCATGATATAGGACACAGCGGTTCTGCTTTCATAATTGATGCTCATATCTTCGACGGTGTGCTGATAGACGTCAGCACCAATGGTAACAAGTGTCAGGGCAGAGACGGCGAAGACACCGAACAGTGCCAGAACGAACAAGATATCTACAATAAAATGTTTTTCCTGCTTCATGTATCGTAGCTCCTTATTTAGAAACTGTCTTACGCAGAACCGTGACCTCAGGGAGCAGGTTGCTGCCATAGTATTCATAGTCGATGAAAAAGCTGTCTTCGTCATAGAGCAGACCGTAATGCTGTTCCAGATATTCCAGAGAAGGGGGATAACCGCCCTCCACGGCATAACATTGGGAAATACTGCGCTCCAAAGCCGTCTCCAGACTTTCCTGTTGTTTGCTCAGGGTAGATTCACTGACCGATCCGATTCCGCGCAGGAACAGGACGAACAGGACGAGGAAGGCGAGCACAGGGAGCAGATAGATCAGTTTACGTCCCAAGGATCTGTTTTTTTGTTCAAAGCGGTTCATAGGAGTCTCCTGCCTTTCTGCTTCGCAGCATTTATCCGATACTGGTCATAATACCCATCAGAGGCAGAATGACGGACAAGAGGATCAGACCGACGATGACAGATAAAATAATTACCAGCGTCGGTTCCAGTACCGAGATAATTGACTGCAATCTGCGATTGGTGTTTTCCTCGTAACGGTCGGCAATTTTCCGAAGGACGACATCTACATTACCGCTGCGGAAACCTACGGAAACCATCTGGGAAAACAGATGATTGAAAATTCCGGCACCGGACAGTGCTTCGGCAAAATTGGCACCGGCGTTGATGGCATCTTTGCAGCTTAAAATCTTTTGTTTCATTTTTTCATTTCCGACCAGTGCAGCCACCATGTCAAGACTGGCATAGGTATCCATGCCGCTGCTTAAGGTCAGAGCCATACCGCTGGCAAAACGTTCACATGCAACACTCTCGTAAAAACGTCTGGTCAGAGGAAACCAGTTCAGAAAACGGGCGGTCACACGTTTCCCGGCAGTGGTTCTGGTAGCAAAGAGATAGAGGAACAATAAAACACAGAGAATACTTACAAAAATGAAAGAATAACGATTCAGGTGATTGCCAAGTCGTAAGAGGGAGGCGGCAAAACCGGTCATCTCACTTCCCAGTTCCACATATACCTGCTCGAAGATCGGCATCACACGGCTGACCAGTACGACGATGACCGCAGCCATCATGGCGATCATGATAAAAGGATACGTCACAGCATCCCGGATACTGTTGGCGATGGCATCTTCTTTTTCATAATAATCCGCCAGTGAATTCATGCAGACATCCAGATTACCGGATTCTTCTCCGAGAGCGATCATGTGCAGACAGTAGTCGGGAAAGACTTTGGTGGATTCCAGGGCAGTATGGAAGCTTTCGCCCTGGCGGCAGACAGCGAGAATTTCATCAAATATCGCCCTGCCCTCCGGGGACTGTGCATCACTTTGCAATATTGCCATACCTTCTACAGGTGGGATGCCTGCCTGAAAAAGCATGGCGGACTGACTGCAGAAAGAAGCGATTTCTTCGTTGGAAAGTAGTTTTTTGTCGGTAGTCTTCATGTTGTTCTGTACCCTTTCATTCTTATACACACTTATACGCATCTTAGATCGCATTTGGGAAGTTTCATTTGCCAAAAAGCATCTTAAACGATTCCACAGTTATTCTCCGGCAGCTGCCGCATTAATACATTTTCTGTAAGACATAATTCGTTCCGTTACCAATAAACTTTTTCAGTGTCTTATCATCCGTGTTGGCACCGAAGGTCGGGTCGACCAGAGTCCAAACGTTGCCGTCGAATTCGATGATGCCGTTTAACCACCCGGTATCTGCAGTATATACACTGATCCAGGCATGATAAGCATCCTGCGCGTAGCCGACTTCCAGTCTGGTGGGAATTCGCTGGCTCCGTAACATGCTGGCCATGACCGCCGCATAGTCCAGACAGATGCCGGTCCCGGAAGCAAGAATGGTATCCACATCAGAGGTATAACCGGTGGGAGGATCCGAGGCCTTATCATAATCATAAGTAATGTTTTCGGTAATATAGTCATAGATGCTTGTGATCACATCAAGGTCGGAAGTGGCACCTTCGGCCAGCTCCTGACCCTTAGCGACCACTTTGCTGTTTGCGTTAAAATTCACATACTGGTTCGGGTAGAGGAAAGGACCGAATTCATTTGTAATCTGTACCTCCAGATCGGCATACAGGCAGGTGGCATAATTCGTTCCGGAGATATTTTCATAGATCGTGACATCATAATAACCGTCGCCGGAAGATAGCGGAAAGGTCTCATAGCCGCCACCGTGCAGGTCATAGGTGTATACGATCGTGTCCGGTCCCGTGATGCGTAATTTGACCTTGGGACAGGAACCGGTATAGTTGGCACAGATATAACCGTCCGACATATGAGAGTAGTCAATGACAGCCACATCATTGGAAGTGACTGCAGTGCCGTCCGCGTTAGGAACCAGACATACGGGGGTGGCGTCTCGTGTGGGGGAAGCCGGAACGGAAGCGCCGGCTTCTGTGGATAGACTATCCTTGGACAGATGATCCGTCGGTGAATTATCCATGGAGGAATTGTCTGTGGGAGTATTACCTGCGTGACCGGCGGCATCCGCCTCCCCAGTCTCGGAAACAGATGTCTGGGAAGCGGAGGAATCCCAGGCAGGAGCGTTCACCGGGATATCAGGAACGGAGGAACCACAGGCGCACAGACCGCATATCATACCGTATGTAATTAACAAAATGCGCAGCTGCGCAGAAAATGTTGTTGTCCGCATAAAAATCTTAATATCCTGTTGTTATTGTTCCAGTCCTGAGACGTGATCCGGAGTGAAAAGAAGGTGGATCGCAGTATCGTTTTTCACAGGAATGTAAATATTGGCTTCCTCAGAGAGGAAGGGAAAACAAATCACACCTTTGGAAGCATCCACAGACAGCGGCAGAATCCGCTCTCCGGACAGGGTTTCCATATAGGCCTCGTTATAGAGAATGTTGTCGCCGGTAAATTCCAGGCTTAAGATGTTATTCTCCACATAATCCAGTGTCAGCTCTGCCGGCTTGGGAGCAAACAGACGCTCATTCAGCTCAGAGAGCGGGACGATGCTCAGGGGTGACAGAAAAGTCAGTACAAAAATAATGGCTGTTGCGATGATCAGGCGGTTATAGGAAGCCGCATTTACTTTCTTACGAAGCACCAGTTTGTCAAACGGAATCGTGTTGACCGGCTGGTTGCAGGTGGACAGGATATTCTGCAGAGCGTTATTGGCAGTCGTCATGTCCAATTCATATCTGTTCTTTTTATGAAAAAACATATCGGTATTATCCCTATCCTTTCATGCTTATCTTGAGATGCTCCTGGCCGGAAGCGATGTAACGTTTGACGCTGCTGCGGCTGATTTCCATGGCAGCGGCGATCTCTTCCAGCTTCATGTCGTTATAGTAACGCATGGTCAGAACCTGTTTTTCGTTAAAGGGAAGCTTGTCCATGGCTTCCGCCAGCCTGGAATACTCGTCCTTTTGCTGGTAGTGCAGCTCCGGATTGGCGTCTAAGTGCATGTCCTGGACGATGTCAAGAATCTCCTGACTGAGTACCTGACAATCATTCTGCGGTCTGTTCTTCTGTGACATATCATAGCAGACATGGAAACAGATACGATTGAGCCAGGCAATAAAAACAGTTGGATCATTCAGTTTTCCGATGTTTTTCAAAGCCAGTATGAAGACCTCCTGCATGGCGTCCTGAGCGAGAAAGTCATCCCGCAGATAATGCCTGGTGTAGTTGTACACTTTGTTATAGGTAAGAGCATACAATTCCGCGAAGGCATCCGAGTCGCTATGCTGGGCACGGATCACAAGACCGGCAATGTAAGAAATGTTCAAATCTTTCATGCGTTTGTCTCACTGTTTGAAATCTGGAACCTTTAAGCGTGTAACTTGTTGTATGTCTCTGTGAGTAAGGTGGAGAAATACTCTGCATGGGCTTCTTCGTTTAAGATATAAGCGTAGTTGATCCGGATCGGAGCATTGCTGTGTTCATCGTTGTATTCTTTCAACTGCTGATCCAGACTTTCGATAAAATAATCCATGGTATCATGGGAACCGTGGTTCACGATCATCAGAAATTCGTTGCCGCCGTTTCGGCCGACGACACCGAAAGCATCACCGACACTCTCCAGAATTCCGGAGAAATCTTTTAACATCTGGTCGCCGACTACATGTCCGAGCGTCCGGTTGACCTCTTTCAGATTCGTGATCGTGACCATATAGCAGGCAACATGTGCCAGTGCGTCGGGAGAATCATAGGTTTCGAATACGACATCCAGACCGTGTCTGTTGGGAATACCGGTCAGATGATCCAGGAAAGCGGCGCGGTTCAAGGCATGGCTTTCTTCCGCAAAAGTCCGTAATTTATAAAAATCATATAAAAGCCATACCAGATTAAACAAAGCAAGGACCCAGGAAAGCGTGCATAAGATAAAAAGAGTCCGGTCTTCGAAAAGCATGGTGCCCAGTGCCGGATGCATCGTCAGTACCAGGACGTAAGCAACCTCCAGCAAAAGCAGCAGAACGAGCTGTACGGTCTTGGTGTTGCGGAAGGTTTTTACGAATTTCTTTTTCTGTATCATATATGGATTCCTCCTATGGCTTGCGTTAATTATTTATTATACCATACCTTATAACAGAAAAAAAGACGGCGATTCTTGAAAGAAAAATGTAATAATTTTTATTTTTTTGAACCTTTTTTCTGATACGGCAAGTCTTAATAAGTAAGAAGAATAAAAAGGGACGTTTTAACAGGTATCTCTGTAGGAAAGGAGCAAAAGAGGACGATGGAAGAACGGAGACGGATTGACCGTGTGAACTACCACGCCAGAAGCGTTATTGTGGTATGCGATACGGGAGAGAGCTTTTTTGTGGAGACCCGGAATGTCAGTCCGCTGGGCATCGCTTTTATCATGCCGGCGGGATCACCGCAGCTGATTGGGAAAGATATTATTATCGTAGCGGATACGATGATCATGTATGCGGATGTTACGAGACAGGAAGAACAAGAGGACGGAAGCTTCAAAGTGGCAATCTCTGCCAGAAAGTTCACACCGGAAGTATTGAACTATTTATTTGAACATATTACTGAAAACAAAACAATCATCGAGGAGGAGAAATAGATGAGAAAGAACGTTAAGAACGACAAAGTGATTCGTGCCATGGCAATCGGCATTTCCGCAATGCTGATGGCATCTTCCCCACTGACTGCACTGGCAGCAGAGGGAGAGGGGAATTCTTCCGAAGGAAACGAGGATAAGAACATTACCGTGACACCGGAAACCGGTGTATTCGATCAGGCAGAGGCAGCAGCGGAAGCTGCTAAGGGTTCTGTAGAGTATGCAGAAAAACAAGCTACAGCTGTGAAGTCGGAAGTGGCTGGCCAGGTTGTGGCAGGGGAGGTTAAGGATGCGCAGGGCAAGGATCTGGCGCAGGATGTTCTGGATGCCAATGCCAAAGTAGAGGATAAGACCGTGAAGGACGGTTCTTCTCTGAAGGACGCAGAGTCTGCTGTGGAGAGTGCAGATACCAAACTTGGCGTTGCAGAAGCAAATGATAAGCTTTCCGACGCAGAACTGAATAAGGCAGCTGATGCTGCGGCAAATGCAGGACAGACTGCGGCAGAAGCAAAGGATGCCATGCAGGCTGCCCAGAATAAGGTAAATGGACAGATCGAGAATATCAAGGATGCTGCTTCTATCACCGATGCCAATGCGGCATATGAAGAAGTAAAGACTACCGTAGATCAGGCACAGGCTGATTTCGATGCAAAGCTTGGGGAGTACAATACCGCAAAGACAGCTTATGAAGAGGCAGCACAGAAGGTGGCAGATTATGAAAAGGCTTATGAGGCTGCTATAAACAGTGCAGATGCTAACGCTGAGGCGGCAGCAGCTGAACTGGAAGCAGCGAAGACAAATGCAGAAGCACTGGCAAAGGCTCTGGAGGCTGCAAAGGCTGCAGTGGATACCTCTGCGGCAGGTGCTATTGCCAAGCAGGAAAACACGACACAGACGGATAATGGACTGAACTGGAAAAATGAGGATCAGCTTTTCATTTCCATTATGCAGAACTACTATCTGCCCGAGGTACTGAAGATCACTGCCGATGATATTACGGTTGTTCGCAGACAGGGTGCAGACAATGATACCAAGAATTATTTTGAAGTAACCTATACCGATGAGAATGATAATAAGCAGACAAAGTATTACAACTATGTGATGGATGACGATAAGACTTCCAAGGACAATATCGTGATCTTTGAGAAGAGAATTGAGGAAGTCAAATGGGAAGAGTATCAGGAGACCAATCCGGATCAGTATGTGGTAAAAGAAGAGATTGACGGAAAAGAAGTCACCAGCGTAATCAAAAAAGATGAGTTGCAGGCAGGTATTGATGGCGGTAGCATTGTAGAAGTGAAGGATGCCACCGGTAAAGTAACGTATGTTAAAAAGAATGGTTTGCCTGACATTAAGACGCTGGTTCCAGACGAAGGAAATACCAAGACCAGTACGAAAGATGTTACCGTGGATAAGGATGAGAGTAAGCAGGGTGAATCCTGGAAGCTGGATAATAACGGCAACCTGATTAAGACAGTGACCGCTAATGTGACCACCATCACCTATACCGATGCAAAATTCACTTCTTCCGAACAGTATCAGACAGAGGCAGAGAGAGATGCTGCAGCTGCTGAAAAGGAAAAGGAATTGGAAAATGCCAATAACGGAAAGGATGCAATCGTTACAGGAACAGAAAAAACGGATTATACTTATACCGGTAACGGAACCTACATTCCTACCTTTACGAAGACTGTGGATGTGAAGGAAAATGTTCGTTCTTGGGACAGCGCGAGTGAAGTTCAAAACGATGTTAAGGATGACAAAATAAACGATATTAAAGATCAGATTAAAAAAGAAACGGATTGTGATGAATTATTTTTAATAAGTGAAAGCAGTACGTTAACGGCCAATAAGACCAAGGATAACGTAATCGCTAAAGATAACTATGAGGTATCTGGCACCGTATCCGCAACTTATGCAAAGGTTACTAAGAAGACAGTAGACCAGAGCACCTTCGGCTCACTCTGGAATGACATCAAGGCTCTGTTTGGTAATGGAGAAACTACTAACAAGAAGCTGGAAGATGCAGCCAGAAAGGCAGTTGAGGCTGATGGCGGTATTTTCGTAAGTGCAAAGTGGGATGACTGGAAGTTTGGCAAGGCAACCATCCGCTATGTAGCAGGCGTCAGTGTCAAGACCGATGAGAAGACCACCGCAGCGGAGGCACAGAATGCGGTACAGGATACAGCACTGGCACAGGCAAAAGAACAGGAAAAAGTAGGTAAAGATACGGTAATCGGCGTATATAATGTGAAGACCACAGCAACCGATACCATTGCTCATACCAGCTATTCCTATGAGATCAATTATCTGAAGAAGACCGGAGATCCTACAACCAATACTGCTGCTGTCAGAACCGAGACTTATGCAAATGCAGAGGTGCTGACCGGCCAGATCATCCAGAACCTGAACTATATTAATGGCGACATTAAGCTTACCCAGAACAATCCAGACTATCGTAAATTCGTAGATGATGCCAAGGCTCTGACCGAAAAGTATCAGAAGCTGTTACGGGATGCACAGGACGCACAGAAAGATGTGGTAGCAGCACAGGGCAAAGTTAAGGAGCTGAAGGATGCGATCAAAGAGTTGAAGAGTAACAGAACCAGTAACCTTGGAGCTCTGAAGGAACTGGAAGGAAAGCTGGTCGTGGCTGAACAGAACAAAAAGGATGCAGAAGATACTCTGAACGAGATTCTGGACAGCCTGGATGAGGCAGGCGGAGAGCTGGATAAGGTGATCGAGCGTCTGACTCCCGCACCCACACCCGGAACACCTGCAGGTGGAGAAGGTGAGACCGGGGGTGCCGGTGATACAGAGGAAGGCGGCGCCGGAGAGGCAGCAACAGTTGTTACACCTGTTGCACTGGCAGCAGCACCCGCAGCACAGGCAACCGTAGTGGCACAGAACCAGGCAGCAGCACCCGTTGTACAGATCGCTGACGAAGCAGCACCTCTTGCAGAAGCAGCTCCTGCAAATACACAGGAAACCGTTCAGGCTGGTTCCGATAAGGAAGAATCCAAGGAAGCCGTGAATATCGAAGAGGAGGCTGTTCCTCTTGCAGATGTGGCTGTGGAAAGCGAACATGCAAAGATGTCCTGGTGGTGGTGGCTGATCATTCTGATCCTCGGTGCAACCGGATATGAAATGTACAAGAAGCACAATGAGAAGAAGCTGAAGGCTCAGGCAGAAAATGCAGGAGATATCGAAGAATAAAAGATAACAAAAACGACATCCATCGGGATTTCCCCGGTGGATGTCGTTTTTTAGACCTTGGAAAGCGGATTACTCGAAGAGCTCTTCGACTTTTTCCAGATCACCGTCTCCGGTCAGCAGAAGAGTCACTGTGGTCAGGGCACCGCTGATATCGGTTGTTCCCTCAACACATAATTCACCGTCGGTATTGTAGAGAGCCCATTGGAACTCATTGACAGAGGAGGGCCAGTCTGCTTCCATAGAGATCGATTCCTGATCTGACAGGGAATCCAGATTTACCTGTTCCCCGGTCAAGGGATCAATAACGGCTACCATTCCGATTTCGATGCCGCACATATTGACTACCGACAGGGTGAGTGCCCTGGTATCCTCCGAAGTGGATTCTATGGCAGACATATCGGAATCCGGGGAAGTATCGGCAGGCAGGGCTGCAACAGTCTCAGCCGGGGAGGTGGAAACAGTCGTGGCGGATGATGTATCATCTCCGGCAGAATCCTGACTGCATCCTCCGAATAACAGACAGCAGGACAATATACTTACAGTAAAAATAGGTTGTATGAAGTTTTTTCGCATAATAACCTCCATTCCGCAGACGATTCCTTCCGGCGGAGGAATCGCGAATTAAATTTCAAATTTGATTCTGCGATAAGGGCTGCTTTGTGACGCCTGCGGCACAAACAACCGTGTGAAAATCTATATCACTATTATAGCGAATTTTCCATAAAAAGTAAATTTACGCGATGAAAATTTCCGGAAGCAGACCGGTAGGAATTTCTGAAAAAAATATCGAAAAATGTGAGCCATTTTTCATGGATAAGTAGTCTTTATAGATAGAGACTAAGAAATAACGGAGGCGGTCGAGATGAGCGGCATACTATATTCCATACCTGTGATTTTGACAGGTTATCGAATCGTACAAATTGAAGATGAAGCAACACCGCTTGCACAGGCAGCACAACGTGGATATTACGGTGACACGGTAGCCGGAATGCTGGGGATTGGTGTTCTATTCCTCTTACTGATTTACTTCATATTATGCAGAAAATACCAGAAGAGAATCATAGAATTGCAGGAAAATGCGCATCCTGGCTGGAACTGGTGGAAGCTTAGAAAACAGGCAACCGAACTGGAGGATAAAAAGGCAGAAAGAATTGTTGAGGATATCAGGCGGGCAGCGCAAAACTATATGGCTGTTTAAATTGGGACAAATGAAATAGGGTTGAAATAGAAAGGTCCGGGGAGCGTTCCCCGGATTTTTTTCGATACAATACAAAAAGTAAGTATTTCATTGCTGATGTCTGACGGTAATGTTATAATTATGTATGTGGCGGTTCCGGAGAGCGGTGCCACAGGCATTAAGATAGAAAAGGAAGGCAAGGCATTCTATGAAAGTATTAGTAACAGGCGTAAAGGGCCAGTTAGGATATGATGTGGTAAACGAACTTACAAAGCGCGGCATCGAAGCTGTCGGCGTAGATATTCAGGAGATGGATATCACGGATGCTGCCAGCGTGGAAAAAGTGATCGGAGAGGCGGCACCGGATGCGGTGATTCACTGCGCCGCCTACACCGCAGTGGATGCAGCGGAAGACAACGTGGATCTCTGCCGTAAGGTCAATGCGGACGGTACACAGAATATTGCAAATGTCTGCAAAAAGTTAGATTGCAAGATGATCTATATCAGTACCGATTATGTATTTGACGGCGAGGGTACCAGAGCCTGGGAGCCCGACGATGAACGCCATCCGCTGAACGTATACGGACAGACCAAATATGAAGGGGAACTGGCAGTGCAGAATACTTTGGAGAAGTATTTTATCGTGAGAATCTCCTGGGTATTCGGTGTCAACGGCAAGAACTTTATCAAGACGATGCTGAATCTGGGCAAGACCCATGATCATCTCACGGTCGTAAATGATCAGTTCGGTTCTCCTACCTATACTTATGATCTGGCAAAACTGTTGGTAGATATGGTGCTGACTGACAAATATGGCATCTATCATGCGACCAACGAAGGCATCTGCAACTGGTATGAGTTCGCCTGCGAGATCTTCCGCCAGTCGGGAATGAATGTGGACGTGGCTCCGGTACCGGCTTCCGAGTATCCTACGAAGGCAAAACGCCCGGAGAACAGCCGCATGAGCAAGGAGAAACTGACCGAGAACGGATTCCACAGACTTCCTTCCTGGCAGGATGCGCTGGAGAGATACTTGAAGGAAATTCTGTAATTAATTTTGTATTTGCAAAATTTGGAATGCTGAGATACGTTGTTTATGTTGCTTGGCAGATAAACAAAGGAACGTATTGAATGGTCATTAAAAAATGGGAAATACTTTAAGGAGCGGTGCCGGAAGAGGTGCAGCTCCTTCTTTGTACAAAATATATGAAAAAGTCTGGAAAAACCTTGTAAATTTCACGAAAAACCAGTTGACAACGGAAGTTGGAACAAGTATACTATTAAAGCGTGCCAGAAAAGGTGCGTCTATTATACTATTAAGAAAGAGGTGAAACAGAATGCCAACATTTAACCAGTTAGTAAGAAAAGGACGTCAGACCTCTGTTAAGAAGTCTACTGCACCTGCTCTCCAGAAGGGTTACAACTCTCTTCACAAGAAAGCAACAGACGTTTCTGCTCCCCAGAAGCGTGGTGTATGTACTGCTGTTAAGACAGCAACTCCTAAAAAGCCTAACTCTGCTCTTAGAAAGATCGCCAGAGTACGTCTTTCCAACGGAATCGAAGTTACCAGCTACATTCCCGGTGAAGGTCACAATCTGCAGGAGCACAGCGTTGTTTTGATCCGTGGTGGTCGTGTTAAGGACCTGCCCGGTACCAGATACCACATCATCCGTGGTACCCTTGATACCGCCGGTGTCGCTAACAGAAAACAGGCTCGTTCCAAGTACGGCGCTAAGAGACCTAAGGATGCTAAGAAATAAGTAGTATCCGGGGCGTTTTGAACGTCGGACCGAGAGTTCGATGAAAATCCGTAAGGATTTTTGGAGACGATGCGAACATCGTCTTTGTACCACAAAAACGAAACTAAGAAAAGTGTTGGAATTCTGTGATACAGATATAACAGCGCGAACACTTGGGGAAACACATGTGAGTACCTATGATCTAACGTAAACAATTTGTTAAGGAGGGAAGAACCGTGCCACGTAAAGGACATATTCAGAAAAGAGATGTATTAGCAGATCCTTTATACAACAACAAAGTGGTTACCAAGCTTGTCAACAACATCATGCTGGATGGCAAGAAGGGTGTAGCCCAGAAGATCGTATACGGAGCATTTGCTAAGGTTGAAGAGAAGAGCGGCAAGCCTGCTCTGGAAGTATTCGAAGAGGCTATGAACAACATCATGCCTGTTCTGGAAGTAAAAGCAAGACGTATCGGTGGTGCTACCTATCAGGTACCTATCGAAGTTAGACCTGAGAGACGTCAGGCTCTGGGCCTTCGTTGGTTGACCATGTTCTCTCGTAAGAGAAGTGAGAAGACCATGGAAGACAGACTTGCTAACGAAATTCTTGACGCAGCCAACAATACCGGATCTGCAGTTAAGAGAAAAGAAGACATGCACAAGATGGCAGAGGCAAACAAGGCTTTTGCTCATTACAGATTCTAGTAGGAGGGAAAAAACTTGGCTGGAAGAGAATATCCGTTAGAGAGAACCAGAAATATCGGAATTATGGCTCATATCGATGCCGGTAAGACCACTACTACCGAGCGTATCCTGTATTATACAGGTGTTAACTATAAGATCGGTGATACTCACGAAGGTACTGCTACCATGGACTGGATGGCTCAGGAGCAGGAGAGAGGTATTACCATTACATCTGCAGCTACGACCTGTCACTGGACTCTTGAAAAAGAGACCAAACCCATGCCCGGTGCTTTGGAGCATCGTATCAACATCATTGATACCCCGGGCCACGTAGACTTCACCGTTGAGGTTGAGCGTTCCCTTCGTGTACTGGATGGCGCTGTCGGCGTCTTCTGCGCAAAGGGTGGTGTAGAGCCTCAGTCTGAGAACGTATGGCGTCAGGCTGACACCTACAATGTACCTCGTATGGCATTCATCAACAAGATGGATATCCTGGGTGCTAACTTCTACGCAGCAGTAGATCAGATCCGTACCAGACTTGGCAAGAATGCAATCTGCCTTCAGCTGCCTATCGGTAAGGAAGATGAATTCAAGGGAATCATCGATCTGTTCGAGATGAAGGCTTATATCTACAACGACGAGAAGGGCGACGATATCACTGTTACCGATGATCTTGGAGATATGGCTGATGAGGCTGCTTTATATCATGACGAGCTCATTGAAAAGGTTTGTGAGCTTGATGATGATCTGACAATGATGTATCTGGAAGGTGAAATTCCTTCCGTTGAAGAGATGAAGGCTGCTTTGAGAAAAGCTACCTGTGAGTGCAGAGCCGTTCCCGTATGCTGCGGTACTGCTTACAGAAATAAGGGTGTTCAGAAGCTTCTGGATGCTATTATCGAGTATATGCCTTCTCCTCTGGATGTACCGGCTATTAAGGGTGTTGACCTTGACGGTAATGAAGTAGAGAGAAAGTCTTCCGATGAAGAGCCTTTCGCCGCACTTGCATTCAAGATCATGACTGACCCGTTCGTAGGTAAGCTTGCTTACTTCCGTGTATATTCCGGTACTCTGAATTCCGGTTCTTATGTACTCAATGCTACTAAGGACAAGAAGGAACGTGTAGGACGTATCCTGCAGATGCATGCGAACAAGCGTGCAGAGCTGGAAAAGGTTTACTCCGGTGATATCGCAGCAGCAGTTGGCTTCAAGTTCACCACTACCGGTGATACCATCTGTGATGAGCAGCATCCTGTAATCCTTGAGTCCATGGAGTTCCCTGAGCCCGTTATCGAGCTGGCTATCGAGCCTAAGACCAAAGCCGGTCAGGGCAAGATGGGTGAAGCTCTTGCAAAACTGGCAGAAGAAGATCCTACTTTCCGTGCTCATACCAATCAGGAGACCGGTCAGACCATTATCGCCGGTATGGGTGAGCTGCATCTGGAGATCATCGTTGACCGTCTGCTTCGTGAGTTCCATGTAGAAGCTAACGTAGGTGCTCCTCAGGTTGCTTATAAGGAAGCGTTCACCAAAGCTGTTGAAGTGGATTCCAAGTATGCTAAGCAGTCCGGTGGTCGTGGACAGTACGGACATTGTAAAGTTAAGTTTGAGCCCCTGGAGGCTAACTGTGAGAAGTTTGAATTTGATCCTAAGGCAAACATTCTGATCAACGATCCTCCTACCCTGTTATTCGAATCTACTGTTGTCGGTGGTGCGATTCCTAAGGAATACATCCCCGCAGTAGGTGAAGGTATTCAGGAAGCAGCTCAGGCCGGTATTCTGGGTGGATTCCCGGTACTGGGTGTTCATGCGAACGTATATGATGGATCCTATCATGAGGTCGACTCCTCCGAGATGGCATTCCACATTGCAGGTTCCATGGCATTCAAAGAAGCAATGCAGAAGGCAGCTCCTGTACTGCTTGAGCCGATCATGAAGGTTGAAGTTACTATGCCTGAGGAATACATGGGCGATGTCATCGGTGACTTGAACTCTCGTCGTGGTCGTGTAGAAGGTATGGAAGACATCGGTGGCGGTAAGATGGTTAAGGCTTATGTACCTCTTGCTGAGATGTTCGGTTACTCCACAGACCTGCGTTCCAAGACCCAGGGTCGTGGTAACTACTCCATGTTCTTCGAAAAGTACGAGCCCGTTCCTAAGAACGTTCAGGATAAGGTTCTTGCTGCAAAGGCAAAATAAGCATTAAAACAATAAAAATAACTTGAAAAACCTCTGATTATTTAATATAATCAGAGGTAGCCGAGTTAAAAAGCGCCGAGTGCGCGTTCGCCACTTCGGCGAGTAGAAAAATATAAACAGTTTAATTATTTTAAGGAGGACTTAAATAATGGCTAAAGCTAAATTTGACAGAACAAAGCCCCATTGTAACATTGGTACCATTGGACACGTTGACCATGGTAAAACTACTCTGACTGCTGCAATCTCCAAGGTTCTTTCCGAGAGAGTTCCCGGTAACGAGAAGGTTGACTTCGATAACATCGATAAGGCTCCCGAAGAGAGAGAGCGTGGTATCACCATTTCTACCGCTCACATCGAGTACCAGACCGAGAAGAGACACTATGCACACGTTGACTGCCCGGGCCATGCTGACTACGTTAAGAACATGATCACCGGTGCTGCACAGATGGATGGTGCTATCCTTGTTGTAGCTGCTACTGATGGTGTTATGGCTCAGACCAAGGAGCACATCCTTCTGTCCCGTCAGGTAGGCGTTCCTTACATCATCGTATTCCTGAATAAGTGTGATATGGTTGACGATCCCGAGCTGATCGAGCTGGTTGAGATGGAAGTAACCGAGCAGCTGGAAGAGTACGACTTCAATGACTGCCCTATCATCAAGGGTTCTGCTCTGAAGGCTCTGGAAGATCCCAGCAGCGAGTGGGGCGACAAGATCATGGAACTGATGGATACTGTAGATTCTTATATCCCTGATCCTCAGCGTGATACTGATAAGCCTTTCCTGATGCCTGTCGAGGACGTATTCACCATTACCGGTCGTGGTACCGTTGCTACCGGTCGTGTAGAGCGTGGTGTTCTGCATCTGAACGATGAAGTTGAAATCGTTGGTATCAAAGAAGAGACCAAGAAGACCGTTGTAACCGGTATCGAAATGTTCCGTAAGATGCTGGATGAGGCACAGGCTGGTGATAACATCGGTGCTCTGCTTCGTGGTATCCAGAGAACTGAAATCGAAAGAGGACAGGTTCTGGCTAAGCCCGGTACTGTTACCTGCCACAGAAAGTTTACCGCTCAGGTATACGTTCTGACCAAGGATGAAGGTGGACGTCATACTCCTTTCTTCAACAACTATCGTCCTCAGTTCTACTTCAGAACCACCGACGTTACCGGCGTTTGCGAACTGCCCGCTGGTGTTGAGATGTGCATGCCTGGTGATAACGTAGAGATGACCATCGAACTGATCCATCCTATCGCTATGGAGCAGGGTCTTACCTTCGCTATCCGTGAGGGTGGTAGAACCGTTGGTTCCGGTCGTGTTGCTACCATCATCGAGTAATCTTTGATCGATAGTATATAGCTTTTATTCTGGGGAAGTACTTGTACTTCCCCATTTTTTTACACAATAACGCAGAATAGTAATTCAGAACAATAACTTAGAACAGTAACTCAGAATCGTAACGCAGAATAATAATTCAAAAAATTAATTCAAAGATCATTTTTTCTTTTAACCATTTAATGACACAGTTCTGTGTCGGATATTTCAAGATATTTATTTCAATTATTACTTTAATAACATTATTTTTTTAGAGGTTAGTTTGTGAAAATTATACATGCATAGGAAATATATGAGGAGCAACGTGTAAAATACATGCGAGAGAGGGTGAAATTATGGATTGGGTATGTGCCAGAGGCAAAGGAATACATGCGAGAGAGGGGAGAATTATGGATTAGGTATGTGCCAGAGGCAAAGGAATACATGCGGAAAAAGAAAAAAGATGAAATAGGTATGTGCCAGAGGTAAGGGAATACATGCGGAAAAAGAAAAAAGGTGAAATAGGTATGTGCCAGAAGCAAAGGAATACATGCGGAAAAACAAAAAAGATGAAATAGGTATGTGCCAGAAGCAAAGGAATACATGCGGAAAAACAAAAAAGATG
>ERZ1034844.56-NODE-56-length-61395-cov-5.434871_pt1 | contig 61395 bp, 93 predicted proteins | sample MGYA00520594_ERZ1034844 | MGnify/ENA primary metagenome ERZ1034844 (study PRJEB33766, sample SAMN09781733) | gut metagenome | biome: gut microbiome | host: Homo sapiens | place: Madagascar | study: EMG produced TPA metagenomics assembly of the PRJNA485056 data set... | reverse complement strand
GAGGGAAAATTGATATTTGGGCTTTAACAATGTGAAAACCTGACCTTGCGATATTTTAGCTATCACTCGGCCGGGTTTTGGTATTTTAGGTGTGTTCAGTTTTTAAAGCTTGACCTGCTCTTTGACTTTGGAGCAAGCATCAGCAGCAGTCTTTAGGCCAATTTCCATATAACTAACGACTGCGCTATAAAGGAAAAGCGAAAATTGGATACATTCCGGACAAGTCGCCGAGGCTGTGGGGAGTAGACTGCGGCTTCGGCGGTTTTTGCAAGGGCTCATGGGAGAAAAGTTTCCTCCTTTTGACCCTCATGATGTTGACCTCCAAAATTAACACTTTCATGATAGAGTTTGTTCAGTTCATACACTGCGGCTGAAGACATTTGTTTCTTTTTCTCCTTTCAAATGGTTGGCCATGCTGGTACCTTGACAGCTCCCATGAACCCTTGCAAAAGCTTATACCTTATTATAAATGTGCGAAAAGAGGATAGCGGATGAAACCGAAGAGAAACGCTCCCGGAGAAACGGCTGCGGCTTCGGCCCGGCCAGCGACATCTCCGGAGGCACAAGAGAATTACATGATCAACCTCGCGATGAAGCTGGTAGAAAAGCGGCTGCGCGAGGGGACAGCATCCAGCGCCGAAACAACCCATTTCCTGAAGCTGGCAACGACAAAGGCTGACCTTGAAAAGAAGAAGCTGGAAGAGGAAAACAAACTGCTGCGGGCAAAGACTGAGACGCTGGAGAATGCTAAGAACTCGGAAGAGCTGTATGCGAATGCTATCAAGGCAATGCGGAAGTATAACGGCCTTGGGGAGGATGACGAGTATGAGTGTTGAGGTATTCCGCATCATGTTTCTCGGTGCAATCCCGCTGCTGATCATCGTGGGTATTAGCATTCTGTGGTAGGAAAAAGATGCGTATGAAAACCTATACTGAACTCTGCCAACTGGCGACCTATGAGGAGCGGCTGAAGTATTTACAGCTGCACGGGGAAGTAGGGAAGGACACGTTTGGGTTTGACCGGTGGCTGAACCAAGACTTCTACCAATCGCGGGAGTGGCGGCAGTTCCGGGACAAAATCATTGCACGGGACGGCGGACGCGACCTTGGATGCGTGGATCACCCGATCACGGACTGGGTGCTGCGGAACGGCGTGCTTGTACGGCCGAAGATCAGCATCCACCACCTGAACCCCATAACAAAAGAAGACGTCCTCCGGCACAGCGAAAAACTGCTGGATCCGGAGAACGCCATTTGTGTTTCGGCGGCTACCCATAAGGTTATCCACTATGGGACAGGTCGAAAGGAAAACCTGCCGAATGGAGACCGAAAACCGGGTGATACCTGCCCGTGGAGGAAACAGCGTGGGGCGTGCTATGAAAAATCTCGGCATGACAATTGAACCTGCTTAGCACAAAAGAAAGAACTCAGCAAATAAGTAAAGTAAACTACAAAACTGCCCACGGAGGAATAACATGTACAAGAGAAGACCACTCAGTACGAAAGAGGAGAATGCTGGCGCTAAAATCCGGCAGCAGCTGGAACAGGCAGAACAGACTATTAAGAAAATCGGGCCGTGCCGGGAGAGGAGCCTTGCGCTGACTAAGCTGGACGAGGCACTACTGTGGGCGAACGTGGCTATTGCAGAAGCTGGCGTGGCAGACTATGCACAGTAAGGTGAGAACTCTGTTTTGGGAAAAGCTGAAGAATTATTGGACGAAGCAGTCAACGCTATACATGATGCGGGAAGGAATGATGATAAAGCGTCGGCTTAGGAAGTTCTGTCAAGGCTACAAAGAGTGAAAGGGAAAATCAAAATGAATTCGATCCTGACGAGTGTGAAGAAGCTGCTGGGGATCGCGGAGGAGTGTACGGACTTTGACGCGGACTTGGTGATGTACGTGAACAGTGCACTATTTGTGCTGAGCCAGATCGGCGTGGGGCCGGTAGGCGGGTTCACCATTACCGGCAGCGAAGAAACGTGGGAGCAGTTCAGCCCGGACAAGCTGAAAAACGAAGCGGTCATGGCATACCTTGGCGTGAAGGTGCGGCTGCTGGGCTTTGACGTGCCACAAAGCAGCTCTACCCTTGATGCACTAAAAAATGCCGCTGCTGAGATGGAGTGGCGGCTGAACGTGGAGTACGACATGCCGGAGGAAAACACATGAGCCTTCTGAAAGTCGTTCAGGAGTGGATGATGGAGCACCAAAAGAAAGCAGAGCGCTCGGAAAACCCGTATGCGCTCTGCGAAAGTTGTACCAAACACGGAACCATGCGTTGCCCGAACAGCAGTTTGTGTTTTGCATTGGAAAGCAAGCCGTATTATCAGGCAAAACGATAAGGAGAAGGAAATATGGCACTCTCGAATACGGCCACGCCCATTTACTACGGCCGGTTCCGGGAGGCCGTGATGCGGGGTGAGATTCCGGTATGCCGGGAAATTTCCATGGAAATGAACCGGATCGACGACCTGATCGTGAATCCCGGCATCTACTACGACGACAAGGCGGTGAACGGCTTCATTGCGTTCTGCGAGGACGAACTGACCCTGACCGACGGCACCGACGTGAAGCTGCTGGACAGTTTCAAGCTGTGGGCCGAAGAAATCTTCGGGTGGTACTACTTCGTGGAGCGGAGTGTCTACGTGCCCAATGAGCGCGGCGGCGGGCACTATGAGACCCGGCGGATCAAGAAACGTCTGGTGACGAAGCAGTACCTCATCATTACCCGCTCGGCTGCAAAGACCATGTACTTGGAGTTTTTGCAAGCTTACTTCCTGACGGCGTACACCACGACGACCCAGCAACTGACCACAGCACCGACCATGAAACAGGCCGAAGAGGTTCTGGCTCCGTTCCGCACGGCGCTGGCGCGGGCAAGGGGGCCGGTGTTCAAGTTTATGACGGAAGGCAGCCTCCAGAACACCACCGGCTCGAAGGCCGACCGCGTGAAGATGGCGTCCACGAAGAAGGGCATCGAGAACTTCCTGACGAACAGTCTGCTGGAAGTGCGCCCGATGACCATCGAGAAGCTTCAGGGCCGACGCGACACCATGGCGACGGTGGATGAATGGCTTTCCTGCGACATCCGGGAAGATCCCATCGGTGCTATCGAGCAGGGCGCGGCCAAGAACGAGAATTATCTCATCGTGGCGGCAAGCTCCGAAGGCACCGTGCGCAACGGCTGCGGCGACGACATCAAAATGGAATTGATGGAGATCCTGAAGGGGGAGTACATCAACCCCCACGTCTCCATTTGGTACTATAAGCTCGACTCCATCGATGAGGTGGGACAGCCCGAAATGTGGCTGAAAGCAAACCCGAACCTCGGCAAGACGGTGAGCTACGAGACCTATCAGCTCGATGTGGAGCGCGCGGAGAAATCCCCCAGCGCACGGAATGATATTCTGGCCAAGCGTTTCAACCTGCCCATGGAGGGCTACACCTATTTCTTCCCATACGAAGAGACGCTGTGCCACCGCAAGCGGGACTATTGGCAGATGCCCTGTGCCATGGGAGCAGACCTTTCCATGGGCGACGACTTCTGCTCGTTTACCTTCCTATTCCCGCTGTCGAACGGATATTTCGGCGTGAAAACGCGGGATTACATCACGAGCTACACCCTGAGCCAGCTGCCCGTCAGCCGACGGAACCAATACGAGGAGTTCATGAACGAGGGGACGCTGTTTGTGTTCGACGGCACTGTGCTGGACATGATGCAGGTGTACGAAGATCTCGACAAGTTCATTCAAGAGAACGAATACGACGTGCGAGCCTTTGGCTACGACCCCTACAACGCGAAGGAGTTCGTGGAACGGTGGGCAATGGAAAACAGCAGTTTTGGCATCGTGAAGGTGATTCAGGGTGCCAAGACCGAAAGTGTGCCGCTGGGTGAACTGAAAAAGCTGAGCGAACAACGGAAGCTGATCTTCGATGAGAAGCTGATGCAATTCGCCATGGGAAACTGTGTCACGCTGGTGGATACCAACGGCAACCGGAAGCTCTATAAGCAGCGGCAGGATCAGAAGATCGACGCCGTGGCGGCCATGATGGACGCCTACATTGCATGGAAGCAGAACCGGGATGCGTTTGAGTGAGGGTTATTTCTGATAGCGCTTCTCCCAGTTGTCCCAATAATACTTTTGAACCTCTTCATCGGTCATCTCACGGCCAAAGGTTCTAAAGAACCTGATTTTCATCTCATCCGTATCATACCGAAGATACACACGAATTCTACCGGGAACAGTTTCATTTTCTTTTCCGTCAAAGACGCGAGTGCTTTTTCCCTGCGAGAACTGAATAGGAACACCCTTACGGATTTCACAAAAGCCCGTGGAACCACCCGTCTTTTCCCAATAGTGATTTATTGGGCCATCGAATTCGCCAGCCGACAGTCTTTCTAAAAGCCGCAGTTCGGTGTCCGTGAAATGAGGTTTACTATCAAGCGCATCCATTGAAGTCAGATTATATTCATGGAAAATTGAATTGGACATCTGACCACCGAATTTTTGAAGGAAATCCAGTTTTTCCTCGTCGGTATTCCATGTTTTTACAATAATAGGTTTAGTGTACTTTTGTCCTGACGATGTCGATAGAGGTCTGGATTCTGTTTTTGTTGGAATGCCTGACATGATCCAGTAGCTAACAATAAAGCTACGAGAATCATAAAAAGGTTTTCCGACAGGCTCATCCGTGTTGGCGAGAATACACAGGAGTAATTTCTCGTGCTTAGTCATGAGGCACCTTCTTTCTCAATAGGTTGGTTCATTGAGAAGAGTATATCACGGTAAATAAACGTTGTAAATCTAAGAAAGGGGCGATGAAATGAACGATTGGTGGGACTACCTTTAGCACGGGTGGTTCGGCAGCAGCCGGAAACACAGCTTGGAAAGAAAAACTATAAGAAAGCAAAATGGCAAAAGAGCTTGTTCATTCCGGACGGATATACAAGAGCTGCTGCGAAAAAGAAATGAGGCGATGAGGTAAATATGCGAGTATACAGTGACGAGCTATACCATTGGGGCATCAAGGGCATGAAGTGGGGCGTGCGGCGGTACCAGAACAAGGACGGCACCCTGACGACCGCAGGCAAAAAGCACTATGCCGGAGATGGGAACGCCGGTTCAGAAGATGAACCGAAGGTGGAATATGCGCCGAAACGCTCCGGCCGGAATGCAGAGGATTACTCCGACGAGGAGCTGCGAAGCCGCATCAACCGGCTCCAGATGGAGAAGCAGTACCGTGATCTTCAGGGGCAGACGAACATCCGCGCCGATGACCCGAACAAGGAACTGAAGGCCGAGAAAGAGCGGCTCCAGCTCCAAAAGGACGTGAAGCAGTTGCGGAAGGACGTATACAGCGGGCAGAGCTTTGCAAAGAGCGTGATGCAAGATGCCTCGAAGCAGTTTCTGACCAAGGCGGTTTCCGGCGCGATGAGTTACAGCGCAAAGCAGTTCATCAGTAAGGAACTGAAGAATCCGGAGCTTGCGAACGCCATCGTAAGCGGCAGCGCCGGTGGTCAGCAACAGCAGAAGAAAGACGACACGAAAGACTAGCCCTGCTTAGAAGAACCCCTTAGTCAGCTTCGCTGACAGCTCCCCGATGGGAAGCATTTTTCAAAATGGAGGAAGACCAATGGCACAGAGTATCGGTTCCCGCCTGAAGAGGGCGTGGAATGCGTTTACGAACCGGGACCCTCCCGGAAGAAGTTACTATGACGGAGGATACAGCTACCGGCCAGACCGGGTGCGGCTGAACCGGGGAAATGACCGGACCATCCTGACCGCCATCTACACCCGCATCGCGATGGATGCGGCCAGCATCACCATCAATCATGTAAGGCTCGATGAAAACAACCGCTTTGATGAGGTCGTTGATTCGGGCCTTAATTCTTGCCTGAATTTATCCGGCAACAAGGACCAGACCGGGCGCGCCTTGCGGTACGACCTGTTCCTTTCCGTCCTCGACGAGGGCGCGGTGGGGCTGGTGCCGGTGGACATCGACATGGACCCGGAGACGGGTGAAGCCAAGATCGAGTCCATGCGGGTAGGCAAGATCGAGGAATGGTACCACGACGACGTGCGGCTGGAAGTGTACAACGACCGAACCGGACAGCGGGAGGAGATCACCCTGCCGAAAAGTCAGGTAGCCATCGTTGAAAACCCGTTCTACGCTGTGATGAACGAGCCGAACGGAACCATCCAGCGGTTGATCCGGAAGTTGAACCTGATGGACGTCATCGACGAGCAAGTGGGCAGCGGAAAGCTCGACATGATCATCCAACTGCCTTACGTGGTGCGGAGCGAACAGCAGAAACAGCGGGCCGATGAGCGCCGCGCCGAGGTGGAACGCCAGCTTTCCGGCTCCAAATATGGCATCGCCTACATCGACGGCACCGAGCATGTCACGCAGTTGAATCGCAGCCTCGAAAACAACCTTCTGAAGACCGTGGAATACCTGACGAACATGGCATACAGTCAGCTGGGTATCACACCGGACATCATGAACGGCACTGCTAACGATACTGTGATGACCAACTACGAGAACCGGACCATCGAACCCCTTGTGGCGGCTGTTGTAGACGAGCTGAAGCGGAAGTTCCTGACCGAGGAAGCACGGGCCAAAGGCGAATCCGTGATGTATTTCCGCGACCCGTTCAAGCTGGCACCGGTCTCCATGGTTTCAGAGATGGCAGACAAGTTCACCCGCAATGAGATCATGACCTCGAACGAGTTCCGACAGGTGATCGGCATGAAGCCCTCGAAGGACCCGAAGGCCGACCGACTGGAGAACAGTAACATCAGTCGTCCGAACGAGGAAGACGGGGCACAGAAAACAATTACGGCTGGAAAAGAAGCCGTGGAAAGGAGTATTGCAAATCAAAATGGTTAATTTTGACTACGATTGCAGCGGCTGGGCGACCAAAGCGAACATCCGCTGCTACGACGGGCTGACCATTGCACAGGACGCATTCAAAGAGTGCGACGGCAAGGTGGTGCCCATGGTGTACAACCACGACCACAGCGACATTGACAACGTGATTGGCAAATGTCTGCTGGAGAACCGCCCCGGCGGCGTGTACTGCTATGCCAAGTTCAACGACACGGACACCGGCCGCACGGCGCGGAAGTGCGTGGAGAGCGGTGACCTGAACGCTTTTTCCATCTACGCCAGCGGCTTGCAGAAGGTGGGGAAGACCGTGAAGCACGGCTTCGTTCAGGAGGTGAGCCTCGTACTGGCGGGCTGCAACCCCGGCGCGATCATCGACGAAGTCATCAAGCACTCGGCCGACGAGGACTATGAGGGCGGGGAGGCGTTTATCATCTCGGACACGGCGCTGAGCCTTGAGCACGGGATGGACCCGGACGGCAACCCGCTGGAAGAGCTGACCCACAGCGCGGATGACGGCGAACATAAACAGGAGGAAGCCAAAATGGCGGACGGAAAACAGAACGAAGGCAAGACACTCAAAGAGGTCTACAACAGCATGACCGACGAGCAGAAGGAATGCTGCCACGCATTCGTGGGCTTGGCCCTTGAGAAAGCGGACGGCGGCGAAGATAACGGTGAGGAGGATGAAACCGTGAAGCAGAATGTTTTTGACAAGGACACCCACGAGACTGTGCTGAAGCACAACGTGGACGACATCAACAACGTCATCAAGACGGCCAAGACCCACGGTACCATGCGGCAGGCCTTTGAGGACGCCGGGATGAACGGCGATGAGCTGGCCCACAGCATCGACAATGTGGAATGGCTGTTCCCGGACGACAAGAATCTGGACACCCCGCCCCGCATCATCGACCGCGACCAGAGCTGGGTGAGCAAGGTCATGGGCGGCGTGCACCACATCCCCTTCAGCCGCTTCAAGAGCATGTTTGCGGACCTGACCGAGGAGGATGCCCGCGCTAAGGGTTACATCAAGGGCAACTTCAAGAAGGAGCAGGTCTTTGGTCTGCTGCGCCGTTCCACCAGCCCCACCACCGTGTACAAGAAGCAGAAGATGGACCGCGACGACGTGATCGACATCACCAGCTACGACGTGGTGGCATGGCTGAAGACCGAGATGCGCACGAAGCTGAACGAGGAGATCGCCCGCTCCATCCTGATCGGTGACGGCCGTCTGGCAGGTTCCGAGGACAAGATCGACGAGCAGTGCATCCGCCCGATCTTCAACGACAGCGACCTGTTCACCATTAAGGTGCAGGTGAAGACCACCGGCCTTTCCACCGCAGAGGATAAGTACAAGGAAGTCATCAAGTCGATCCTGCGCGCACGCAAGGAGTACAAGGGCGCGGGCAACCCGACCTTCTACACCACCGAGGACATGCTGACCGAGATGCTGCTGCTGGAAGACGGCATTGGCCACCCGCTGTATGCAGACGAGGCTGCACTGGCCCGCAAGCTGCGTGTTTCCGCCATCGTGACCGTACCTCAGATGGAGGGCATGAAGGGCGCAAAGGGCGGCGACTTCATCGGCCTGATCGTGAACCTCGCCGACTACACCGTGGGCGCAGACAAGGGCGGCGCTGTTTCCATGTTCGACGACTTCGACATCGACTTCAACGCCATGAAGTACCTGATCGAGACCCGCTGCTCCGGTGCACTGACCACCCCGTTCAGCGCCATGGCTGTTGAGTGGGCTGCTTAAAGAGAAAGGATATGAATATGCTGAACACCATCTACGAAACCGGTCATGACCTGCACGTGGCAAACTACGTTGCCTACCTGCACACCGACAAAAAGCTGTACGAGGACGAGGCTCACAAGGTTCAGGCCAAGAAGGCCGACGTGGAGAAGGCCTTTAAGCTGGGCCGTCTGATCGTGGTTGCTGCCGATAAGACCTACCTGCCTGTGGCCCTGATGGCTGCCGGTGTGGTCGTGACCGACGGCACCACCGCCACCACCTGCACCATGGCTGCGGACGAGGCCTGATTTTTTAGGCCACAAAGGTTAGCTGTGACAAATCAAGATGGAGAGTGAGACTGCTATGAGATGGAGCGGAGTGATCGGGTTCGCGGATACCAGCGAAGAGGCCCCCAGCGTATACGTGGAGCATATCACGGAGCGGCGCTATTACGGCGACGTGGTTGAATTTGGGCGGCAGATGCAGGGCAGCGACAAGATCAACGAGGATGTGACCCTCTCGAATCAACTCAGCGTCCTCGGCGATCCGTTCGCTCAGAGCAATCTCTACGCCATGCGATACGCAACGTTCGGAGGACGGAAATGGAAGGTGGAGAGCGTGAAGGTACAATACCCGCGCTTGATCCTGACGCTGGGAGGTGTGTGGAATGAGTAATGTTCGTTTGAATGTGGACGCGCTTTTGCGCGATGTAATGAACAAAACCACGGGCTGCACAAACCTGTATTACCAACCTCCCACCGGACTCCGGATGAAATACCCCTGCATCGTGTACAGCGAGAGCCGGATCCAGAACCGGCACGCAAACGACCGCGTTTACATCCAGCACCCGTTTTATACGGTGACCGTGATCGACGCGGACCCCGATTCGAAACTCAAGGCGGCCGTATCCGTACTCCCGAAGTGCGCGTACGACCGCCAATTTGTTTCGGACAATTTATACCATACCGTTTTTACACTTTATACCTGATAGGAGGTAACCAAATGTCCAGACTGATTTGGGACGCCATTGGCGAAAAGTTCTACGAAATTGGCACCAAGATGGGTGTCCTGTACCCCATGCAGGAAGACGGCAGCTACGAGAACGGCGTAGCTTGGAACGGCCTGACCGCCGTGACCGAGTCGCCCTCCGGCGCAGAGGAGACCAAGCTCTACGCGGACGACATCAAGTACGCATCCCTGCGCAGCGCCGAAGAGTACGCATACACCATTGAGGCGTACACTTACCCGCCTGAGTGGGAGCCCTGCGACGGCTCTGCACAGGTGGCGACCGGCGTGACCATCGGCCAGCAGAAGCGCAAGGGCTTCGGCTTCAGCTGGGTGACCACCGTGGGCAACGATGTCTCCGATGAGGTGGGTAAGAAGATCCACATCGCATGGAACTCCACCGCCTCTCCCTCCGAGAAGAGCTATGCCAGCATCAACGACAGCCCCGACGCCATCACCTTCAGCTGGGAGTGCTCGACTTCGCCGGTCAACGTCAGCGGTTTCCGCCCGACTTCCCACATGGAGATCGACTGCTCGAAGCTGAAGGCTGACACCGTGAAGGCCATCGAGGACAAGCTCTGGGGCACCGAGAACGCAGAGGCAACGCTGCCCACCCCGGCGGAGATCATCACCCTCGTGACCACCAGCGAGGCGGCTGCGGCGTAAGATCGCCCTCTCAGCGCGCAATGCGCCGTTGGCGCAGTTGCTTGCAGCTCTCCCAAAGGGCGAGCCCTGCTTAGAAGAACCACTCAGTCAGCAAAGCTGACAGCTCCCCGATGGGGGAGCGATTTTCAAAATAAAGGAGAAGAACAAACATGCTGAAGAAAACGATGCAGACCGTCGATTTTGGCGGCACCGAGCGCACGGAAACCTACTATTTCAACCTGACGAAGGCTGAGATCATGGAGATGCAGCTTGGTACGGAGGGCGGTTTCGTGGAGATGATCCACCGGATCGTGGACGCCAAGAGCCAGCTGGAACTGGCCGAGATGTTCAAGAAGATCATCTGCAAGAGCTACGGTGTGCTGAGCCCCGACGGCCGCAAGTTCATCAAGAATCAGGCTGTGCTGGACGACTTCATGGCCACACAGGCCTTCAGTGACCTGTACATGGAGCTGGTCGGCGACGAAAACAAGGCCGCCGCATTCTTCGAGGGCATTATGCCCGAAGACATGAAGAACGAGAAGAAGCCCGCCGCCCCTGCGCAGCCGGGCCTTACCATGATCGAGGGTTCTGCCGCGGAGCAGTAAGATCGCCCTCTCAGCGCGGAGCTCCCCCAAAGGGGTTAGCCCTGCTTAGAAGAACCCCTTAGTCAGCAAAGCTGACAGCTCCCCGATGGGGGAGCATTTTTTTTGTGAGCCCCCACGAGAGCGGCTCACTTCATTTAGACACCCCAAGGAGAGACAGAAGATGTTGAAACTGACCGTTGCCGGTGAACAGAGCTGGAATCCCCGGACAGAGGAGTTCGAGTACACAAAGCCGGTGGAATTACGGCTGGAGCACTCCCTGCTCTCCTTGGCTAAATGGGAAAGCAAGTGGCATGTGCCGTTCCTGACCAGTTCCGGAAATATGACACGGGAGCAGCAGCTCGATTACATCCGCTGCATGACCGTGACGCAGGGGACTGACCCCGCCGTATACCGGAAACTGACACGGGAACAGCTGACAGCCATTAACGAATATATGGATGACCCGATGACCGCCACATGGTTTGCCGGGGAACCCAAACCGAACGAACCAAAAGACAAACGAACCGTCCGCCCCAAGCGCCGCCCTCCCCGCGGAGGGACCACCACCACAGCCGAGGTGCTATACGCCCAGATGTTCGCGCTGGGCATCCCGAAAGAGTGCGAAAAGTGGCACCTGAACCGGCTTTTGACCCTGATCCGGGTGGGACAGGAGATGAATGCACCGCAGAAGAAGATGACGCCCGGTGAGCGGATGAGCCAACAGAGGGCGCTGAACGCACAGCGGAAAGCCAAGATGCACACGAGGGGATGATGCCCTTTCAGTTGCCTCGCCCTCTCGCCGCTCCGTCCGCCAATGGCGTCGCGGAGCTCCTCGATGGGGAGCATTTTTCAAAATGGAGGCCCTACGACAGAGGGTGAACAGCACAATGGCGAAAGTAATCATCTTCAAGCAAAAGGGCGACTGGAAAAAGAGCCGGAAGTTTCTGAAGCGGTGCTCGGAGCTGGATCTTGACGCCATCCTCGACCAATACGGTCGGGAAGGCGTGGAGGCACTGGCCAAGGCGACCCCGAAGGCCACGGGCAAGACGGCGGCCAGCTGGAGTTACGGTGTGACCAAGGGGAAAGACCGGATCACGATCACATGGCGGAACGCGAACATCGTAGACGGCGTGCCCATCGCGGTGATCCTGCAATACGGACACGTGACACGGAACGGCGGATATGTAGAAGGCGTGGATTACATCAACCCGGCCATGCGGCCCATTTTTGAGCGGATCGCGGCACGGGCGTGGGGCGAGGTGAGGACGGAATGAGCAGAGAAGTAGACAGCCGCGTTGTTGAAATGCAGTTCAACAACGAAAACTTTGAGAAAAACACAAAACAGACCATCGGCACCATTGACAAGCTGATGGAAAAGCTCCAGTTCAAGGGAGCGGAAAAGGGCTTCGCGAAGCTGGACGCTGCCGCCGAAGATGTGGATTTTTCCACGATGCAGCGCAGTCTGGACACGCTGGAGTCCAAGTTCTCGACCCTGAACATCGTGGCCACCACCGCCCTGATGAACATCACCAACAAGTTTGTGGATGCGGGCGAAAAAATGGTGAAGAGCCTGTCCTTCGATCAGGTGATGAGCGGCTGGAACAAGTATGTGGAGAAGACCGGCAACATCCAGACCATCATGAATGCTACCGGCGACAGCATCGACACGGTCAACGGTTACCTGAACAAGCTGATGTGGTACTCGGACGAGACCAGTTTCAGCTTTAACGAGATGACCAGTGCACTTTCGCAGATGACGGCATCGGGCGGCGACATCAAGAAGATGATCCCCATGATCATGGGTATTGCGAACGCAACGGCAGACGCAGGCAAAAGCGGCTTTGCGTTCCAGAGCACCATCCGGAATCTGACCCAGAGTTACAGCGCGGGACACTTACAGCTTCAGGACTGGAAGAGCCTGAACCTGATGGGCACGGCAACGAAAGCCCTGAAACAGGAGCTGATCGACACGGCGGTGGAGCTGGGCACCCTGAAAAAGGGCGAGGTTACCATCGGCAGCTTCGAATCCAGCCTTTCGAAGAAATGGGCCAACACGAAGGTCATGGAAAAGACCTTCGAAAAGTACGCCTCCATGATGGAAGCGGCGTACGAGATGACCCAGAAAAACCCCGGCATGACCAGCTCGGAAGCGCTGGAAAAGTTGAGCGGGCAGTATGGGGAGCTGGCGGAACGAAGCGCTCTGGCCGCCCAACAGGCGAAGAGCTTCTCCGAAGCCATCGACTCCACGAAGGACGCGGTAAGCTCCAAGTGGATGAAAAGCTTCGAGCTGATCTTCGGCAACAAGGAAGAGGCCACGGACACGTGGACGGAACTGGCGAACCGGCTGTATGACATCTTTGTGCCGCCCATCGACGCACTGAACGAGCGGCTTTCGAAGGGGCTGGACAGCGGGTGGCAGCAGCTGAACAGCAAGCTGGGCGACCAAGCAGAGGTCTACGACACCGTATTGCAGAAGATAGCCCTTGCCAGCGGCGCGGTGACGGAAGAATCCATCGAGGAAGCGGGCAGCTTTGCAAAGGCGCTGGAAGAAGGCGGTGTGAACGCAGAGCTGCTTCAAAATGGATTGGATTCCACCCTTGTGACCCTGCGCAATTACCTTGGACTGAGCGACAAGGAGCTGAATGCACGGAACCTCGACAAAGAAGCCATCCAGAAGGATTACGATGCACTGACCAAGCTGAACGAGGAAGTGCAGAAGGGCACGGTCAACCTGATCGATTACGCCAAGGGCATGAGCCAAGTATCCGGACGGCAGCACCTGATGCAGAGCCTGTGGAACATCATGGATGCCATTGGGAAGGTAGTGCAGCCCATCACGGAGGCCTTTCACGAGCTGTTCCCGCCCGCAGACGGCGACCGCATCTACAGCTTTGCAGAGCGGCTCGACCTGATGACCCAGAAGCTCATCATCAGCGACGAGACGGCAGCGAAGATCAAGAAGACCTTCAAAGGCGTTTTCAGCGTGCTGAAGGTGTTCACAACGGCCCTCTCGAAAGTGGGAGCCGTGGCAAAAGAGGCCTTTGGGCTGGCTCTGAACGCGCTGAAGCCGGTGGGCGAGGTGCTGCTGAACGTAAGCGCCGGGTTCGGGGAGTTCCTTGAGACCGTAATGCAGGCGGTGACCGGAAGCGGCACCCTGAAGGAAAAGCTGGGCGGCGTAAAGACGGCGCTCGGCAAACTGTTGAGCCCGCTGAGCGACCTTGGCGGGATGATGAAAAACACAAAGATTGCCCAGTACATCGGCCAGTTCATCGAACAAGGCGAAAACGCCACCGGTGTGCTGGGAACGCTTTATTCTGTGGGCAAGCGGGTCTTCGGGATGCTGAGCGTTCTGGTGCAGGGCGCGGCCAGCGGCGGAATGGGAATCCTGAGCGGGTTTGGCATGGCCGTAGGAACGCTGATTGGAAAGCTAGGGAGCCTTGGGCAGACCATCTCGGATTTTATCGGGCTTTCTATGCCAACGATGGAAGAATTCCAGCAGAGCCTGACCGACATGCCGAAGAATCTGGCTGCCTCCATGAGTGAGTTCGCTTCTGGGTTCAAATCCAGCATGGGCAAGATCAATGGAAGCGTAGGTGACGCCTTTGCACCGGTGAAACAGTTCTTCACGGCGCTGAAAGAAGGCTTCGACTCCATTACCGGAACTGACGTGTACCGGTTTATGTCCCTGATCGACGTGGGGTTGCTGGCAGTTGCCATCAATCAGGTAGCAAAGGCGATGAACAGCCTGAAAAAGATGCTGCAAACGCCGCTGACCGGAATGCTGGATTCGATCTCTGGCACCTTCAAGCAGTTGACGAGCGCTATCAAGACATGGCAGAGGAACAACGCCAGCAAGACCTTGGTGAGCATGGCAAGCGCCGTACTGATCTTGGCCGGGGCGATGTATGTGATGAGCAGGATCGACCCCGACCGATTCTATACGGTCTCCGTCGTTACAATGACGAGCATCGTTCTGCTGGCAAGTGCGGCAAAACTGTTGGAACCGACGGCGAAGAAGTTCAACAAGGCATTTGACAGCCTGAAATCAAATGTACTGAACGCGGCGATCCTGTGGGGAACTGCGGCGGCGCTGATCGGGCTGGGGGTGGCGGTAGGTTCTATTACAAAAGGCTTATCGAACCTTGTGGCGGCACTGAACGAAGGCGATATCGCGGCGAATGCGGCGGCATTGGCAATTGCTGCCACCGCTGTGGTCGCGTTGATGCTGGCCATGGGCGAACTGAGTAAGGCGTTGATGATCGGTGAAAAAGTCATCAACCACAAAGTGCTGCTTTCCACTGCCGTTGAAATGATCGCCTTGGGAGCCGCCATCAAGATCGTCTCCACGGCGTTGGAACCGCTGAGCCAGATCAAGTTCACAAGCCTTGCGAAAGCAGGACTGGCGGTGGTTTCGCTTGGCGGACTGCTGACAAGCATGGCGACCGTTTTGGCTGCGGTACAGAAGCTGATCGCCCCCACCGGATTTCAAAATGGAGCAGCAATTGCGGCCATGGCAAGTGGCATCTGGATCGCAGCGCAAGCGGTATCCAGCATTGCAAATATCAAACTGGTCAACCTCGACGTGGCCATGACGAGCATCAAGACCCTGATGTTGTTGATGACCACGATGTCGGCACTGTCCGCCAAGACAAAGTTTACTTCCGGCGCGGCTATCTTCATGATGTCGTCGTCTTTGATCGTTCTGGCAGGAGCTGTTGAACTGTTTGCCGTAATGGGCGATGGAGCCATCGACGGCCTGATCAAAGTATCCGCCGGACTGACTGCATTGAGTGTTGCCTCTCAAGCCGCAAGCGGAGAGGGCGCTGTGGCCATCATGACGCTGTCCACAGCCATGTTGGTACTTGCAGGTGCGGTAGCTGTTTATGAAAAACTCGGCGATGGAGCATGGAGTGCAATGCTCAAATGCGGAGTTGCACTTGGCGGAATGGGCGTGGCCGTCTTCGCACTGTCAAAAATGTCCGGGGACGCCCTTCAAGCCGCTTGGACGATCAACACCCTTTCGACTGGCATGATCAAGCTGGCCGCTGCGTGCGCAATCTTCAATCTGGTGAAGTGGCAGTCACTTGCGACGGCAGCTGTGGCACTGGGCGGGCTCATTGCGATCCTGTTCGGAGCCGGTTGGCTGGCCACCAAACTGCCGGTCGTGAGCGTCGGCTTTACCGCTCTTGCCACGGCATTCGACAAGTTTGCATCGGCGGCGCTGAAGCTGGCGGGAGCGACCGCCATTCTTGGCGTGCTCTCGATGTTTGCAGGACCTATCTGCCAAGCCATCATCAATGCGGCCCCGGACATTCAGAAAGCGCTTATCAGTGTGATCACGGTGCTGTGCAATGTCATCATTCAGTGCGCGGAACCGATTGCGCTGGCACTGGCAGCACTTGGCACAGCGGCAATCGTTGCGATCATGACTATTCTAGGAAATCTCTGGGAGATGATCGAACCTGCGCTGAATGATTTGTGGGACAAATTTACAGATTGGTGCTCCAAGCATAACCCATTCGACCCTTCGAATTGGGGCGGGACAAATGACAAGATTGCAGCAAACACCGAGATGGTTCGGAAACATTTTTGGCAGCCATTCGAAGATATCATGGACGAGCTGAAGAATGGCAACTCGTTTATGGCTGGAGTTTATCAGCAATTCTTCAAGGTAGGCGAAAATGCCTCTGAGGGCAACGCTGAGGGACAACTAAAAGAAAAAAACGAGGTAACCAATGCTACTACCGAAGTAGCAAATGCAAGCATTGACGCCGCAAAGACTGCATTTGATTCCCACTCACCCTCCCGCGTAATGGAGGAAATCGGACGGTATGTTACGTTAGGTCTAGCCAATGGCATTTCCGACCCCAATGCACTGGAGCGGGCAAAAGCCGCAATGCTGAATGCTGCAACCGCCATCCGGAATGTATTTACGACCTTCTGGGGCATCCATTCGCCCAGCGACCTTGCAGCCACCGATGCGGAGAACATCCTCGAAGGCGCCATCCTTGGCATGGCGGATGAAGAAGCTCGCGAACGGCTGCGACAGGAAAGCTACAATGCAGCCAGCGAAGTGAACAAGGGCGTCGGTCAGGCGCTGGATGAGGCAACAGCAACCGTACAAACAAAGATGCAGGGGCTGTATCAGGCCTTCAAGGCGGGCAACCCACTGAAGGGTAATGCCGCTTATCAAAATGGAATCAAGGATGCGGCAAAGGAACTGACCGATGCTCAAAACAACAATGTCCTGATCCCCGGAAAGAACGGCATCACGAAAGCGGGAAACAGCAGCAAGACGCCTTCCACGTTGGAGCAGATCCAAGAAACCGTCAAAAATGGTGTTGCGACGCTGACACAGCCGGTCCAGAGCTATATCGACGAGACGATCGACTCGCTGTATCAGAAAACATCTGACACGGTGGCTGATGCAACCGGCTCCACCAGCAAAGGCCATTCCGGCACTTCGAAGAGCACGAAGACCGCGGCGGACAACCTTGTGACCGAATACTCCAAGAAGCTGAAGGAAAACAAGGCCAAGATGGACGCGGCGGACAAGGAGTACAAGCTCTGGGAGGCGACGAGCGGGGACACCGCCACGGTGGAAGAACTGCTGGCCAAGAAGACCGAGAGCCTGACCACCGAGATCGCGAACCAGACTGACAGGGTTGCCATTGCGAAAGAGCAGTACGACAAGATTGTGGCCGAGGCCAGCAGCACCGACACCCAGAAGAGCGACGCCTACGCTACCTTACTGGATGAGCAGACCACGCTGGCAGACCTCCAGCATGAAAAGCAGGAGACCTTGTTCAAGGCCATCAAGGACCGGTACGACAACGAAGCCGACACGGCCACCGATGAATACGAGCTGTGGAGCGCACTGTACGAAGACACGGCCAGCGTGGAGGAAAAATCCAACAAGAAGATCGCGAACATCGACCGGAAGCTGGCAGCACAGGCGAAGGTCGTGACTGCGGCGGAGGACGAGTACACCGCCCTGAAAGCGGAGTTCGGTGAGAAGAGCGCCAAGACGCAGGAAGCTTACCGGCAGTGGCTGGAGGAGCGGACGACCCAGCAGAATCTCATCAACGAGATGAACAAAGCCCAGCTGGACGCCTTTGACGACGCACTGGCCGTACTGGAAAAGCACGAGAAGCTGGTGACCAACCGGCAGAACATGCTGGCCAAGATCTACGGTGACGGCGACCTCTCCCAGCGGGAGGAAGCCTACAAGGCGGCGGTCGAGAAATACGGCGAGAACAGCAAGGAGGCCCGGAAAGCGGCAACGCAGGGCACCATGACTGCCATCATCGGCGTGGGCACGGCGCTGGACAACATGAGCTACAGCCTGAAAAAGGTGACCAACCGACAGGCAAACTATGCAAAGGCTGTGGAGAAGTTCGGCAAAGACAGCGACGAAGCACTGGACGCCTATGCAGACTTGCAGAGCGAACAGTACAACTTCGTGGGATTTGCGGAGAACTTGGCCGACGCCTTCGAGATGGACGACAGCGGCAAGAGCATGATGATGCAGCTGGGTTACGCCATCTCCCGGAACTGGAAGCCTATTCAAAATGGATTCAAGACCGTGATGGCGAAGGTCCAGCAGAGCTTCCCGCAGCTCGCCGACAAGATGGCGAAGGCCTTCGGCGTGGCGACCAGCGAGGGGTTCACGAACGTTGTGACCGACATCTTCGGTGCCATCACGGCAGCAGTGAGCGGCGACTGGGGACAGGCACTGACCAGCGGCATTGCCGCAGTGGTGGACTTCGCGGGGAGCGACTTCGGGCAGAAGATCATCGCGAACCTCGCGCCCCTGCTGACGGGTCTGCCGAAAGTGTTCGGCGAACTGGCGGCGGGCGGCAAGACCCTGACCATCATGGGTAAGGCTGTGACCGTGGCCGGAGAAGGCGTTGGTTCGCTGGGGTTGAGCCTTGGCGGCATCATCGGCGAAGGCGGCGTGCTGAGCAAGATCATCTCGACGGTCGTTCAGTTTGCGACCAGCATCGGGCCGGAAGGCTGGATCATTGCCGCCATCGTGGCGGGCGTGGCCGTCTGTGCCGGACTTATCATCAAGAACTGGGACAAGGTGGTGGAGTTCTTCCAGAATTTCGGCAAATGGGTCTCGAACCTGTTCTCGAACATCTGGAACGGCATCAAGAAGGGCTTCGAAGGAATCGGGAACTTCCTGAGCAAGGCTTGGGAAGGAACCAAAAAATTCGTATCCGGGGCCATCGACACCGGCAAGAACTTCGTGAAGGGCCTTGGCGAGGGCATCAAGAACGCGGCGACCGGCGTGGTAAACGGAGTGAAGAATGTCTGTTCCAACGTGGCGAATGCAGTGAAGAACTTCTGGGGCATCCACTCGCCCTCGACCCTGATGGCCGAGATGGGCGGATACATCTGCGCGGGCTTTGCTAAGGGCATCACCGACAGCAGCGACGGCGTGAACCGCAGCATGGAAGACGTGATGAGCGGAGCCGAGGGCGTGGCCCTGATGGCCGCCAACAGTCTGCTGGACGCGCTGAACACCGACGACGCGGACGAACCCCTCATCCGGCCCGTGGTGGACCTGAGCGATGTTCAAAATGGAGCTGACTGGATCAACACAAACCTCGGCGAAGACCGGAGCTTTGCGCTGAGTGCCGAGAGGAGCGCGGGACTTGCCGGAAGTGTGGCACGGAAAGCGGCTCAGAACCGCAGCGCCGCGCTGGAAGCGGACACCCCTGACCCGAACGTGATGTCCAACCGGGACATCGTGGAGAGCGTACAGGCGCTGGGCGAACACGTGGACGGCATTGCGGAAGCGGTGCGGAACATGAAGCTCAGCCTGAACGGCCGACAGCTCGTGGGCGGGATCATCGACGAGGTGGATGTGCAGATGGGGAAGCGGGTGAGAAGATGAGCGCAGAACAATTTCTGACGGAAAATGGAAAGAAATTCTCGGACCTTATCTTCATCCAGCCCGAACGCACCAGCAACCTCATCGGCTTCTATGTGCCGGAGCAGACGATCTCGATGCGAGAGATGAACCTGATCCCGACGGAGCCGATCCACCCGCCTGTGTTCGAAGAAACCTACGCGGAGCTTTCCATCGCGACCTACAACGGCACGGTGGAACCGCCCCGGATGGGCGGCCGGGTTTACAAGAACGCTACCGGCACATGGACGTTCCGCTATCAGCTGGACGGGAACGCACATTCCCCGTGGGACGGGTTCAACTCGCTCCACGGGCATGCCGTCCATCACAGCATCGGCGGCGGAATGGATGTGCCGAACGAAGAGAGCAAAGCATTATACCCCGGATGGCACGGGCACAACTGGACGATGGCAAATGACCTTGCCCGGCTGTACCGGTTCCTCCAAGGAAAGGATGAGCTCCAATGTAAGATCAATATCGACGGCGTAACGACCACACAGAACTATACCGGACGGTTCGTTGTGAAAAGCCTCAATGCCGCGGCAAGCGGGGAGACAACGGTGACCATCGGATATGACATTGACCCACCGGAAGGCTGGGGCATGTAAGAAAGGAGGCGGTGCGAGATGACACCCATGAGCCACGACGCGCAGATCGGGGCCTACCACACCGCAAACGACCTGCACCTGATCCCGGCGACAAAGCTTCTGGTGGCTCCGCCCCAGCCGCGGCGCATCACTGTTGACGTACCCGGCCGGAGCGGTAGGTTCGACTTATATCGGACTGTGACAGGTACAAGGCGATACGATAACCGGGAGGGAAGCTGGAACTTTTACATTGACGCGGACGGCTGGCGGAGCAGTTGGGGTACACCGGGACTTTATGCGGCCTACCACAAGATCGGCGCGTTGCTGGGAGCCCAGAACACCGGGCCGAACGCCGTGACGGTGCATCTGGATGATGACCCGGCCTTCGTATACAAGGGCAGAGTCTGGATGGTGAATGACTACGCGGCGGCGCAGAATTACTCGAAGATCACCCTGAAATATAAGCTGTACCCCTATAAGGAGCTGGCGAAGCCCTTGGAAGAGGACTGGCTGTGGGACGAGCTGAACTTCGAGTGCGATCTGGCTCCGCAGCCATTCGGGCGGCTGGAACTGGCACCGGGAGAAGTGCGGCGGGTACAGCTTCCACCATGCGACCGTGACCACAGCGATGTCTTTATCACACTGCTGGAAGGAAAAGCCCATGTGGACACTCGAATGTGCTTAGGGAAAGACTACGAGACAGATGCAACGAACCGGGAAGAGTGGAGTTGCGACCTACCATGGAACAATGTCAGTTCTGCAAACAATACAGTGTTCAGCGTGTCGAACGACCCGTTTTACGACAATTACGAGATCCGGCTTCAAAATAAATCGACGACCGAAAAAGCCGTTTTTTCGATCCAGTATCAACCAAAGTATTTGTGAGGTGAGAGGATGTTCAATCAGATCTTTGCAGGAGAATGCAAAGTCGTGAAAGGCTCGGCCATGCACGACACCTATACGGGCCGTGATATTTGTGACGGCCTCCAGTGGGTGACACATGAGCTGATCTACCATTATGACGGAGACGGCAGCGATTATTTCGACGAGCATTATGTGGACAAGAATCTCAGCAAGCGCCCTTACGCCTATGACATCACCCTGACCGAGGCGAAAAATGAGATCGCGACACTGACCTTCACCGTCACAAAGGACAACCCGTACTATGGCAAGTTCGCCATCAAGCGGACCAAGATCGGCGTCACGGACGTCAATGATACGCTGTTCTTCGGGTATGTAAGCGAGATCGCACTGAACTTCGACGGGAGCAAGACCATCACGGCAAAGTCCATCCTCGGACTGCTGGAAGAGAGCGAAGTGACCTTACGCCCCAAGAGCCATTACCTGACCGATATGACGGATGACATCATTGCAAACGGCGCACCGATCCTTTACACGGCCATCAGCAACATTGAATCACCGAGCGGAGATTCCGCCTTGGGCGTGCCGACCTTCAATTACGGCAAGGTGACCATGCTGCTTGGCAAGAAAGTCGATCTTTCAGACAGCGGCACCGTGATCGGAACACGCTGGAATATCATCCAGACCTACCTGACGGACGAATACGACGGATATCTTCGGCTGCGCTATGAGACCAACGGCGAAGCTGTTCTGTTCTTCGTCATCGATTATCTGCTGGAGCCGCCCAGCACGAACAATCAGGAAGTGCGGTATGGGCTGAACATGCTGAATCTGACCCTGACGCAGACCCTGCCGACGAACCTTGTGAACTGCGTCCGAACCGACAAGCTCGTGAGCAGTTCGAAAGGCTGGTGGATCTTCAAGCAGGTGACCACGGATTTTGTTGGCGGAGCCGCGGAAGACAGCGCCTCGGTTCAGAAATTCGGCTATCACACCAAATGGCTCGTGACAGACGAGGGCAACACCGAGGCGGAGCTGAACAAGCTCTGCCAAGAGGAACTGAACAAGTATCCGCACGACGTGGAACCGGAACTGGACGTGGAGGCCATCGATCTGACGGACGTGGGAGGATATCGAGTCGGGCGGCTGGAGCTGCTGGGCAAGACCCATGTCATCTCGGAACCCCACGGCATTGACGGGTGGTATGTCTGCACGAAGGTAGTGAATACCATCGACCAGCCGGACCGGAAGGAATTCCATTTCGGGTTCACACCCAAGAAGCTGAGCGACCAGCAGAAGGCCACGGAAAAGAAGGCGAAGGAAGGAAAGCTGAGTCTGCGGGGCGTGCTGGCACATCTGAATGGGTGATAGGAGATTTTTCAAAATGGCATTTACTATGGAGCAGATCGCATCTGGCATTCGGAATGCCTTATACGGACGCGAAGTAAGAGAATGGCTGGCACTGTTAGGCGAGACCTGCGTGAAATTGACCAAACAGGCCATCGACGCGGCGAGCGGAGCCAAGGCGTCCGAAGAGGCGGCCAAGCAGAGCGAGACCAACGCGAAGGCCAGCAAAGAAGCCGCGGAAAAGAGCGCCGGAAAGTCCGCAGACTCGGCGGCTGCGGCAAAGGGCAGTGCAGAAGCTGCTGAAAAAAGTGCGCAGGATGCAAAGGGCAGCGAGGAAAGTGCCAAGAGCTACTCCGAAAAGGCGAAAGACGCGATCAACGATGCCCGGAACGACTACAGCGGAGGTTACTACAAGACCTACAACCTGACGGCCCTGCAAACCGCATGGAAGCCGCTGGAAGAAGCGATCGGACCGTACCGGTATTACTGCGACATTGAAGTGGCAGAGCTGACGGATCGGTACACCCCCTTCTGCACTACGAGTCTGGAGACCCACGTGAAGGCAGTAACGGCGGGCGTCGCGGCGGGCATTGAGACCCGGAACGGCTGCGTGCGGCTGTTCTCTATCCTGATCCCGACGGGCGATGTACAGCTTTTACTGACGCTCTACGGTGTAGGCACCCTGAACTACGAGCTGACCCTGCCCACCGGAAGCTGGGTGAAGGGGGAGAGCGCTTTTGGGGTCTACCCGTACTACTGTGATATCCCGGTAGAGGAATGCACCCCGGCCCTGATCCCCATGGGCCTGACGAGCCTTTCGGAGTTCGAGGAAGCGGAGAAAGCGGGCCTTGCTACCGTGATGGAGACGAAGACCGGCTGTCTGCGGTTCTTTGCGTACACCGCGCCGCAGAAAAACATTGATGTGAACGTTTCGCTCCTGAAGAAGGAGGAACCGGTGAACACTCCGGCCACGAGAACGGAGCTGGGCCTTGTGATGATCGGTGACGGTCTGGACGTTTCCAGCGCTGGCAGCGTGACCTCCAGAGTGGCATCGGACAAAGAATTTGACGCCGTGATGAAGCAAATCTACGGCGCTTGATGAGGAGGAAGAATTATGGCAGAAACCGTATTGGCGTCGCTCGAGCAATTGCAGAAGATCGCCGCAAAGAACAAAGAGATCTCAGACAACCTTACCGGACGGCTGGAAACCATCGAGAAGGTCGGCCCGCAGGCAAACGTGTTGGAAGGTGTGAAGGTCAATGGCAAGGCGCTGGCCATCGTACGGAAGATGGTGGACATTCTTGTGACCACCGGGACGGCAGACGGCACCATCCAAGTGAACGGGGTGGATGTCTCGGTCAAAGGACTGGCCCAGATGGCCTACCGGGCACAGGTGTCCCAAGGCGACCTCGATCAGGCCCTGATCGCCATCCTGAACGAAAAGGCCGTGAAATCAACGACCCTGAGCGGCTACGGCATCGGGGACGCCTACACCAAGGAAGAGATCAACGCGAAGATCAGCGCGGTGTATAAACCCGCCGGTTCCCTGATCTTTGCAAACCTCCCGGCACTGGACGAAAGCATCCTCGGCAATGTCTACAATGTGACGGACGCTTTCACGACCAACGCGAGCTTCGTGGAGGGCGCGGGCAGCAACTACCCGAAGGGCACTAATGTTGTCTGCATCAAAATGGAGAACACCTACAAGTGGGACGTGCTGGCGGGCTTTGTGGATATTTCCGGCAAGGTGGACAAGGAGACTGGCAAAGGCCTGAGTACCCACGATTTCACGAATACTTACAAGACCAAGCTGGACGGCATCGCTGAGGGCGCGAACAAGTACGTTCATCCTACCTACACTGTGCGGGCCAGCGGACTGTACAAGATCACCGTGGATGCCAGCGGTCATGTGAGCAACGCAGTGGAGGTCACGAAGGCGGACATCACCGCGCTGGGCATCCCGGCGCAGGATACCACCTACCCGCTGGCGTCTTCCACGCAGGACGGCCGGATGAGCAAGGCAGACAAGGCCAAGCTGGACAGCATCGACCTTGCCAACGTGCGGATGGCCACCGACGAAGAGGTGGCGGCCCTCATCAAGGAAGTCTACGGCGGCTGATCAGAAGGGAAATTTCAAAATGGCTGACACGAAAAAGCCGGTGCTCTCGCTTGCGCAGCTCAAACGGCTGCACGCTAAGTGCATGGCGAAGATCTCGGAGTTGTCAGATTCCGTCAGCGAGACTGTCACGGAGCTGTCGGGAAAGAAAGCCGACAAGGTGGCCGTGCAGAGCCTGACGATTCCGGCAAACGGGTGGATGACTGACAATTCGACGTTTCCGAAGTATGTAGACATCGACATTTCCGGACTGACGGCAGATGATGTGGTCTGTGTCATTGTTCCGCCCAGCGCAGCGGCCAAGGCAGCGGTGATCTGCACGGTCAGCGAGTCACTCGCAGGAAAATTGCGCATCCGCGCACAATATGTACCCACCGCTGATATCACGGCAACGTATTACATCGTACGATAGGAGGAAGGAACGATGGCATTAGGCCCCATGGTCGTCGGCTCCGGCATGGACCCGGCGAGTTACTACACAAAAGAAGAAGCAGACAAGAAATTCCTGACGAATGCTCCGGACCCGACGAAGCAGCAGGTCATCAACGCCCTCGGTTACACTCCGCCCGAACAGGATACGACCTACGGCAACGCAACGACCAGCAAGGATGGGCTGATGAGCGCCACAGACAAAGCCAATCTGGATGCGCAGGTCAGCAAGTACATCCTCCAGACCAGCGACCCCGGCGCGGGAAGCCCTCTCGCCACCGGGAAAATTCTGATCGTGTACGAGTGAGGGGGCTGCTATGGCAAAGAAACTATACTTCGAAGTCGGCGGCAAGACCCGGAAAGCAAAGAAGGGCTACGTCAGCGTCAATGACAAGGCGCGGAAGATCAAAAAAGCCTACGTCGGCGTAGACGGCAAAGCGAGAGCCTTCTGGAGCGGCGGCGAACTGAGGTACTACGGAACGGCAACGGCGCTGAGTACAGGGATGAGGGCTATTGGAGTATCAACGAGCCATCATGCGCTATTTGCTAGTAAGCCCTATACCACAGTAAATGCTTATGATGCTTCTTTGACGCGAACCAATCCAAATGACCTCGATTATTACTCTGGTACATATGCAGATGTCCGTCTAGGTGCTCCGGCTGGTGAATATGCGGTCTTTACTTCATGCTGTAACACAAATATTAGTTCCGTTAATTTAGCGGCATCCGCATATGATTCGTCACTTACGCGCTTGAAAATTACAGGTCCGAAATATGCCAATTTCTTTTGTGCAGTCAGTGCAAGCATCCAATCGGCCGCCATATTCTCTGGTGGGTGCGACTATCAGGACAATATGTCAGTCGACCCTCATCGGAGTGATAGCTATGCAGTTACTAGTGGGCTAACTTTTACGAGAATCAGCTATGTGGAAACAGGAAAATATCCAACGGCATGCAGCTTTGGAACGAACGCCCTTTATGCAGGAGGAGAAGCACGTACTCGCGGCGGTATATACCCTTATATTCCAGTCCGAAGCGCCTCTGCCGAAGTGTTTTATTATAACAGTTCGCTGACTGTTGGTGCTGCCCCGGCGCTTGCGGCTGGAAAAGTTGACACGGCTTCAGCAACCAATGGAAAATACGCATTGTTTGCAGGAGGCTCTACCTACAAAACATCAGGAAAGAACAGTACAGAGATTGCATCTAATACGGTTGACGCCTATGACATCTCTTTGACCCGTACCAACCCAACGGCGCTGAGCGCAGCGGGCACTTTTTACGGTGCTTCTCTTGGTAACTATGCGCTATTTGCAAGCAAATCGAATGATGTCAATGTATACGACCAATCCCTGACACGCACCACACTCCGCAAATTGAGCGTTGAGCGAACCGACGTTGCATCTGCCACCATCGGAAATTATGCCCTCTTTTCGGGCGGAACGATTTCGAGCGACACCTATTCGAATGCCGTAGACGTCTACACCATCGACTGACACAGGAGGAAAAATCAAAATGGCACGTTACAAAATTTACGACAACACGTCCGACGTCATCACCCCGGTGGGTGAGACCCTGACCGCAGAGCAGTGGCTCGACCGCTACCCTTGGGCCCGCATGACCAAGATGATCGTGGGCGGCGGCGTCATCAACGGCAGCGTCGCCCTCGTCTTTGACGATTATGTGGACATGATGCGGAAGGCGGGCTGCGATTTCAGCAGCTGCACTACCGATGAAGAGTATCTGGCTGCCATCGAGAACTTCGAGGACAACCCGCCCGTCTCCACCGCCGTGGACGACCAGACCCGCATTGCGGACGCACTGGAAGACCTCGTGGTGATGAATATGCCGGATAAAAATTAAGGGAGGGAAACGATATGAACATCGAAACGCTGAAAGAACGCTGGGCACAGGGCCGTATCTCGGAGGCCATGCTGAAAATTTATGTGCGCAAGGGCGTCATCACCGAGGAGAAGCGGAAAGAAATCATGCAGGGTGAGGACGGCAAAGCGTAAGGAGGAAAACCATGCCTGAGATCATGGACGTTTCCCGCTGGCAGGGAAACATCGACTGGAAGAAGGTCAAGGCCAGCGGCAAAATCGACGGCGTGATGCTGCGGACGGTTTCGACCGGCGCGGCATACGGCGGCATCTACATTGACCCGACCTTCGAGAAAAACTACTGGGGCTGCGTGGAAGCCGGGCTGCCGGTAGGGGCGTACTATTACACGAAGGGAACCACCATCGACTATGCCACAAAAGAGCTGGCGAAGCTGAAAGTCGCGCTGGAAGGGAAGACCTTCACTCTGCCCATCGCGGTGGACGTGGAAGACCCCGGCCTGAAAGCGCTGAGTCCCGAAAGCCTTGCCCAGCTCATCAAAATGGAGGCAAAACAGATCGAAAAGTGGGGGTTGTACGCTATGGTGTACACCTACACGAACTTCGCCGATACCGCCCTCGCAATGCACGAGCTGACCGACTTCGACCTGTGGATCGCCGACTACCGCTCGAAGCGGCCCTCCCGCAAGCACGGCATGTGGCAGTACACCAACAAGGGCAAGATCCCCGGTGTGCGCGGCCCGGTGGACCTGAGCCATGCCTACAAGGACTACCCGGCCATCATCCAGCGGGCGGGTCTGAGCCGGATGAAGGAGGTGTGACCCCGATGTGGCATATTCTCGTAGAATACTGGGCCCAATGGGTCTGCACCCTGATCGGCGCGGGCATCCTCGCGGCACTGCCGAAGATCAAGGCTCTCTGGGACGCGGTATTGGCACTGCTGCACGACCGCATCTACAGCGAATGTTACCGATTCATTGAACTGGGATACGTCACGCAGGACGGACTGCGGAATCTGGGCTACCTGTACAAGACCTATCATGTGATGGGCGGAAATGGCACCGGCACAGAGCTGTACAACCGTGCCAAGGCGTTACCCATCCACACCGTATAACGGAGGAATTCAAAATGGAGAAGAAAGTATCGACGGCGACCATCGTGCGGACCATCTGTCTGGCGCTGGCGCTTATCAATCAACTGCTCAGCGCGGGCGGCCACAGTGTGATCCCCATCGACAACGAAACGGTTAATCAGCTCGTGACGACGATCATCACGGTGGTTGTGGCCCTCGTGAACTGGTGGGAGAACAACTCGTTTACGCCGGAAGCCATCCGAGCGGACGAGTTGCTTGACCAGATGCAGGGGAAGAGCAGCAAGTAAAATTTCAAAATGGAAGAAAACACCCTGTCAGACTGATATTTCCGATGAACAGTTCGGAAAGAAGCGCAGTTTTGACAGGGTGTTTTCTTTTTTGAGCGAGTGTGGTATAATTTAGGGCATTCGGGCAGAAATGCAACAAGAGTGCATGACTGGATGCCGGATGAATGGGACTTGATAAATGAATAGGGACAACATCCTATGTTGCAGAAAAATTTAGGGAACGCAACCGGGCAGCAGATGGACTTGACGAGACAAAAAACGGACTGATATTGAGCGTACAAAACGAACGTATTTTTACGATAGTACGATCAGTTTTTGGTGGAAGAGTGTCTCGCCAATACTATTTCTATCTAAGAAATAGCAGGAAATGAACGTGGATACGGAAAAATCGTGATATACGGATTGGATAAAGTGTAAGGAGGATTGGGCGACTCGTGTACATTCCCTTCATGCAGATGGAGGAGTATATGGTCAGGGGATCTTTTCCATCTCACTTTTGAGCCATTTCAGGCTACGCTCTGTATAAACACGCTCCGTCAGGTCTTTGATGTAGTGGCCGACGATGCGCTTGATAGCAAAGTCATCAATGCCAGCGGCCTTCGCCATTGTAACAAAAGTCTTGCGGCCGTCATGTCCCTTATGTGCAGGATTGAGAGACAAAAGAGGAATAACTTCTTCGACGAGCTGCTCTTGAAAGGCGGAGTAGCGCATTTGCATCAGCTCGCCTTTGGGTCGAGTCGGGCCATTGCTTTTCATTCGAATCGAAAAAAATAAATAGGGTGAGTTTGCAGCGAGTGCTTTTTCGTAGCGGGCTTTCACCAAATGGAAAATGCGGGGATGAATCGGGACTGTCCGGTTGATCCCCGCTTTTGTTTTTAATCCGCCCATCATGCAGCCGCGCTCCAGATCGATATCCTTCATGAGCAGCTCACACATTTCACCCGGACGCCAGCCTGAATAACATTGGATTAGGATCATATCGATGATCGGGTGCTTATCAACGTTAGCCCAGAGAAGATCGAGTTCTTCTGAAGTATAGGCCATATGACAAGTGGGACTCCGGACATAGCCGCTTTCTACATTAAACAACCGGGCATAATTTTTATCGACGATCTCAGTGGAAACTGCATAGTCAAACAACAGGTTATAGAGCGTCTTCATAGAGTTAATGGAGTTATTCTTGGGCGTCCGGACCTCTCCGCCGATGGTGATAGTTCCGTGCTCAATGCAGTTGAGCATATCGGGAATATGGACATCGCGGACAAGCATATTGTGAATGGATTCGGAGTAACTCCAAGCGGTTCGATAGCGAGCAAGAGTCGAGCTGTCCACTTTTCCTTTTCGGGTCGTGATCCACACATCGTACAAGTCTTGCATGGTCATGTTGTTCGACAAGTCGAACGGGTGAGCATGATATTTGACGAGCGCTTGATAGGCCTCATTATAGGTTTCAAAATAGGCGACTGGCCGGAGCGGCTTGGTGATTGGTTTACCTTCGTTTGTTCTTCCGACAGTGAGTGTTACGCGGAATGGCTTGCGTAAGTTGTGCCCTCGAATCTCACAGATTTGCCCAAATCCATTGGGAAGACGCATGTGCTTCTTTTTGGGCGGGGGAGACTGTTTTGATCTAAGCGGATAACCGCAGTGGGGGCAGGACACAGCCTTGTCACTGACTTGCATTTCGCACTCTGGACAGAGTATGAGCATAAAAAACCTCCTAGCATTTTAGAAAATAGACTGCTTTTCAGGGTGAAAAGCGATTCTAGGGTATACGATAGCCTTTCAATTGTCAATCCCTCAAGCGGAAAAAAGAAAAAAGCATCACGCGGACGACCGGGTTATCAGGTAATATCCTTTTGAACCTAAGATGCAGAAAAATGCACTTAGAATAAGTAAAAAGGAGTAAGATAAAATGGACAATCCTAGATTAGAATTTGGCTCAGTTCCGGTACGAGTGGCAGCAAAGGTGTACGGACGTGACCCTTCATGGGTAAGAGCCGGGATCATTTCCGGATGGCTGCCGATCGGACAGGCGACGCGGAACGGCGTGCCGGTAACCGACATGAAGCAGATGAACTCGAAGTACGGGCGGATCAACTATTATATTTCGCCGAAGCTCCTTTATGAACAGACCGGTTTTGAATGGAGGGGCGAAAAATGAAAGGGGAACGGGCCAAACTTTCGAGAAGGAACCCCTACTACATCCCGGCAGAGCGCTACTATGAGCTGAAGCACTTCTGCCGCCAGTATTACGATTGGAAGAAAGCGCTCAATCTGATCGACGCATGGCATGTGCCACCCAATGATATTTCCGGTGTGCTCAAAGGGAATCCTCCCTCAAACCCGACGGAACGGCAAGCACTGGCGCGGGTGTACTATTCCAGCCACATTGATATTTTGGAGAGCTGTCTGCCAGAAATCGACCCGGCGATCTCTCCGTACTTATTAAAAGGCGTAACCGAAGGTGTCGGCTACGATGCACTGCGAGCCAACGGCTGCCCTTGCTGCCGGGAACTTTACTACGAATATTACCGCCATTTCTTCTGGCTGCTCAGCAAAGAACGCGGATGACGCGAAAAATACAGGCTCCTTTATGGACGAAAGTTCACGACAATTGATTATGTAAAGGAGATTTTACTATGTTGAAGGCAAAGAAGAACTCTATGTATATTGACGTGACGGGTGTTGACGATATGACTGATCGTAGCACACTTATGAAAGAAATCATCCGCAGAAACTGCGATGTTGATCCGCGAATCATCGATTCGCTGGTGAACAAGCTGAGGATATACGGTGACGAAAATCATAAGAAGTGCGACTATCAGCTCAAACTCGAAAATTATGACCTGCGCGGCGTTGCACGAGACTTTGAGCTGCTGAAGAAAACAGGAATCATCGAGCATGTAAGCAAACCGACGAACTACATCGTTTACTAAAGGCGAGAGCCGTGGAGAAATCTGCGGCTCTTTCTTTTTATCTGGACGCGAAAAATACAGCCGCCTTTATGAGAAAGGTGGTATGAAAAATGTTTAATTTGATTATCTGGATTTTGATCGTTGTGATCTTGGTCAGGATTGCAAAACTGATCGGAGCAAAGACAAATGAAGTGAAGCAAAGAACAAAGAAAAAGCACTGAACCAAAATGGAGCTTGTGGAAACACAGGCTCCTGTTTTTTTTTTTGCGCAGGCGCGAAAATTTCAGCTCCTATTATGGAAGAAATAAACCAATTATAGGAGGAAACTACTATGCTGAAGATTATTGTGAATGGTTTTGAGGAAATGATGAATTCGATCCTGAAGGCATTTAACGAGTCGATGAGCGACCCGTATGCTGGCTGGAACGAAGGAGAGGAACTCCTCATGCTGAATGATGTTCGGTGTGGTATCCGCTGATGGATTCTACCGGAAAACGGGCGTATGGAAACATACGCTCTTTTCTTTTTGCATAGAATTTTTCTAACCTAGCATAGAATACTTCGAAACAACGCGAAAAAATCTCCGCGCTTTATGGAAGAGATGTCTTCCGAAAACGAAAGGAGATTGATATTTATGAGTAAATTGAATAAGAGAAAGTACGACAGAGGATATGTCGAGGCTGCGGATAAGCTGAGAGTATTTATTGAAAGTCGGAGCAAAGTGATGTTTGTGGAACATGACTATGCCACGAGTGAAATAGCAAGAAACGCTTATAACAAGGCCATCGATCAGATTCGCTGCCGTGGGTTGGTTCGGATCATGGTATCAAAAGGTGAACTTTATATGATTCGCAAAGACATCTAAAGCGTAGAGAGCTTACGAGAAATCGTAGGCTCTTTTATTTTTTTCATCACGCAAACGACCGAAATCCACTTTATAGTAGTACAAAGGAGAATTCAAAATGAACGCAGAACTTGGATTGATCTTTGGCATCCTGATCTTTGGTATGGCCCTCCTCGTCGGTGTGGCGATCGGGTTCCAGCTAAGCGAAAGCCAACGCACGGCAGGAGACCTTGTGATCGCGCCGGGAGACGAGGACGCACCGAACTACATGTTCCTTGACCTTGACATGAACCCCGAAAACCTTACAAAAGACGAGAAGGTCGTGCTTCGGGTCAGGAAAATTACGGCGCGAAAATAACGTGCTGTTTCATGGAGGAAACTCCGAAATTACTTTGTAAAGGAGAAATTCAAAATGGAAAACTACGAAAACAAAGAATTGCTGAAGGAAGCGGCGAAGCAATCGCTGGCAAAACTGAAGGATCTGGAACTGGGTACGGACGAGTACGCGAACACGGCGAAGGCAGCGTTGCAGCTGTACGACATGCAGATCAAGGCAGAGGCGCAGGAGAGCGACCAGAATCTGAAAGAAGATGAAGAACGGCGGAAGGGCCAAGAGGTCATCAACGATCAGGAGAAGGTTGCGAAGGCGCGTCGCCTTGAATGGGCAAAGTTCGGACTGAGCTGCGTGACGTTTCTGGGAACGATCGGCACGACGATTTACTGGTCGATTCTTGAGGCTGGCGGTGTGACGCCGCTTTCCAGAGCAATTGGCGATGGACTCCATGAAATGAAACGAGGCTTTACGGACAGAAAGTAAAGGAGGAACCGAGGAGGGTTCGTGGCAAAAGCTGCGGGCTCTCTTTATTTTTTTATGCGATATCATGAAATGCCGCCCCGCGAATGGACAAGCTACTATGGAAGTGTCTACCGCTGCAATCATCCGGTGTACCGTGTATGCACGCTGTACCGGGAGGGTTCGAAAGGACTATGTGTCATCCAGCAGCGGTACAATGAGAAGACAAAAGCAACGTACTGGAGTGCCATTGATCCTTGGCTGACCGACAAAATTTATCTGCGAAATGGCTTCAAGGAATATTTTGACAGCCACGCCAAGCGGAGAAATCAAAATGGAGAATATCCGACTGTGACCGTCCGACAGATCATGTGGGCGTTGCGGATGAAACCCATCAAACGGGAACGGTGGGAGACCGTGTTCGACAGGAGTTTGATCTGACAAAGGAGAAATATTATGTACGAGCATAATAATGGAACTATGATAATTGAAAAACATGAAGTTCATGATACAGTGGAGCTCAAAATCAATGACTACCTTATCTGGTTAGCTAGAGAGAAACAAAAAATAAACGCGATAAAATCAGCTTATATTATGGAGGTGATCAAGAATGGTACTTATCAACATTGAAAAATATTTCAGAGTTCATTGCAATGCTCGCTGTGGACACAGAATCAAAGAAGAAGCAAAGCAGATTGGCGCATATATTGAGCGATATGATTACGTTGAAGACAAGCGCACTGGTGCTGTGAGATTTATATTTGATGCGCATTGCAGCGAAAAAGACTTCAATGAACTTATGAAACATTTCGACGAAGATAAAGAAATCATAACGGTTTTCACCAAATGAGTAAGAGAGCTTATGAGAAATCGTAGGCTCTTTTCTTTTTGCCCAAACGCGAAAAATTCTCCTCGCTTTATGGGATAAAGGCCCAAGAAAAGGAGAATGTAATATGAACGAATCTATTTTTAAGAAAATTTGGAATTATTCGATTACGGTTGGGCAGATGATCATGACAGCAATTGCAATGGCGATCGTAACCGTTATTGTATGGCTATTGTGTCGGGCATTCCGGCCGTCGAAAGACTGATATTTGACGATAGACCGGTTGAACACAACTTGAGTTGGGCCGTCTCGGAGAAGAGCTGATGCGAAAGCATAGGCTCTTTCTTTTCGGCGCGAAAAATACAGCTTCTATTATGGAGGTAAGAGGGCTTACATTAAAAGGAGAAAAACTATGATGAAAGCTATCAAGAACTTTATGAACAAACCTTGGACTTGGGGTACTTATTTTAAGTGCTGCGGAGTTAGTGCGGGATTGTCGTTGGCAATTCTGGGCGCATTTGCAGCATGGGCAAAGTGGAACGAGAAGAAGGCATTGAAAGAGATGCAAGAGAGTAATCTGGAAGAGGACAATATCTGAAAGATCACGCCCTCTTATCTTTTTCAGACGCGAAAAATACAGCTGCCTTTATGGAAGAGATAGCTCAAATGGTAGAGCGCCACTTCATTGTGGAGGTGTGGATTCGATCTCCACTCTCTTTTTTCATTTTTACTTTTGGAGGTTGAACGATTATGGAGGACATTATGCTGATCCGGTCGAGTTTTCTGCGCCGTATCATCTCGCAGATCATCAATAAGATGCTGAAAAAGCAATTTCCCGGTGTTGAGCTGGAGCTGAAGGATGCACAGGCGAATTGGTCTGAAAAGGAGCAGAAAATGAAGGTGCATCTGGAGCTGGACGCCGAGGTGACCAAGGCACAGCTCGTAGATATTTTGAAGAAGAATCATGTGATCTGACGCGAAAAAATCTCGATGCTTTATGAGATGATTAGTCTCGGAATTATATTTTGGAGGTATAACTTATGAAAAAAGCATTGAAGATTGGAGCGATTGGGCTTCTTGGATGTGGAGCATTGGTATATGGAGGAGTATGCGGATATGTATGCGCATGGAAAGAACTTTTTGATAGGGGAAACTATGTTGGTGCAGACGCATTGCTCTATGTAGCAAAGTGCACGTTTAGGGATGTTCCAAGATGGCTGATTGAAAATGCAGTGAAATACTACACCAAATCTAAGAGCTAATTGTAAAGGCGAGAGCTTACGAGAAATCGTAGGCTCTTTAATTTTTTCAAAATGGAGGTTGAACATCATGAAACTGACGAAAGCATGCGCGAGATTCTTACGCAAGCACGGCGGAACTATTTTGGCAGTTGCGGCGTCCGTGGGTGTCGTGGCTACAGCCATTGAGACTGGCCGGGCAACTACCAAGGCAAAGCACCTACTAGAAGTGGATGAAGCGCTGCGAACATACAACGAAGATGAGCAGGGCATTGTGGAGGAACCACCGACAAAGAAACAAATCGTTCTGATATGCTGGAAAGCCTACGTACCGGCAGTGATTCTGGGCGGTGGCACCATTGCGTGTATTCTGGGCTCCAATGCGCTGAACAAAAAGCAGATCGCAAGCCTGACAGCAGCGTATATGGCGCTGGGAAGAACGTATCAGACCTACCGGGCGCAGGTGCGGCGAACCATTGGCGATCAACAGGAAAATGAGATCTTCGAGACTGCCAAATCCATCGAGATGGCGGAAAAAGATCAGACAGTCAAGAATGCCGCAACCGAAAAGCTGCTTTGCTATGACCCTATCGGAAAAAGATATTTTCATGCAACGGAAGCTGAGCTTCTGACGGCGTTCTATGAAGCAAACCGCGACTTCAATGCCAATGGCTATATTGCGCTGAATGACGTATACGGATACCTTAATCTTGACTTTATTCCGGAACTGAACGGTCGGGGCTGGAGCATCGACTACATGAACGAAATGTGGGACAATTGTTGGATCGATTTCAGCTATGCAAAGCAACAAACAGATGACGGTCTGGAAGTATATTATGTCACTGCCTTTGAGGAGCCGATCGAGGATTATTTGAATTTTGATCCGTACGAAGGGTTGGCGGAGAGCGTTACAAAAAGCACGATCGAAAAACTGAAAAATGATTTACCGTTCTGAGAGCAAAGGAGATTGATATTTATGAAGCATATCAACTGGTGGAAGGTGGCATCCATTGCCATGATGGCTGCAAGTGCTATTCTGGGCTTCGGGCATGACCTGATCGAGGACCAGCGCAGCGAGGAGGAACTGCAAGACATGGTGCAGGAAGAAGTGCGCCGTCAGCTTGCGGAAAAGAACTTGTAAACGCGAAAAATTCAGGCTCCTTTATGGAAGAAAAATCCAAACTGACAAACAAAGGAGATTGATATTTATGTACAACCATGATTATTATGCAACTCTGGATCAGGCAATGGTGAAGCTGCTGAAGCACACTGCACTGAACGGACTGCGGACGCTGAACGCGATCGCAATGTACCTGTTCATGCAGCCGATTCGGCTGTGCGAATACATTGAAGACTGCATCCGGATGGAGCGTGACAGTCAGAAGGAAACGGAGATCCGCTTCGAGAATTTGAAGCAGAATGGACACATCTGAAAAAGGCGAGAGCTTACGAGAAATCGTAGGCTCTTTCTTTTTATAAATCATTGATATTTTGGAGGTATGAATATGAACATTCTTAATGTGATCGCTGGTGCATTGGTCGGGGGCAGTCTGGCATGGGTACTTGGCCGAGCTTACGGCGAAGGCGTGGGCGCTGCAAAAAGCCTTTTTGTGGTTGGAAAGAAAGCGGGCAATGAGGACATTAAGCTCTATATCAATCACATGATCGCCCGCGATGGGTTTATCACAAAAATGATTTTTATGCAGGGCCTTAATAACCAGCTTGATGATTGTATTGACATAATCAATACGGCGAAAAAGAAGAAGGAGGACTAATTTATGAACCTGAAAACATTTGCAAAGGCAGCGCGGAGAAGCGTGAGCCGGAACGCATCCAAGATTCTTGGCGGTCTGGCCATTACCGGTGGCATCACGGCCGTTTATTTTGCAGTGACGGCCACCCCGAAGGCCATGATCCTGCTGGATGAGAAAAAGAAGGAGCTTGGCGTCGAAAAACTGGACGTGAAAACCATCATCAAGACGGCGGGCCCGGTTTATATTCCGACGGCGGTGAGCATGGGCCTGAGCGCAGCGTGCACGATTGGGGCCATCCATGTGGATGAGCGCCGGAACGCTGCACTGGCGGCGGCTTGCACACTGGCAGAGAGCAGCCTCAAGACCTATCAGGATAAGGTCGTGGAGACCATTGGCAAAGAGAAGGAGCAGGAGATCCGCGAGGCGGTGACCCTCGACAAGATGGCCAAGTGCCCGGAACCGGCCGTCGTTCCCACTGCAAAAGGACTCAAGGAGACTGATATTTCCTATGACCAGCGCGTGAAATGCTGGGAAAGCCTGTCCGGGAAGTACATCTGGACGACCAAGAATGCTCTGGAGCGAGCCCTCAACGGCGCAAACAAGCAGCTCCTCAGTGATCTCCGGGTGACAGAGAACGACCTGTATGATTATCTGGGCATGGAACACAATCGGAACGGTGATCTGCTGGGCTGGGATACCGAAACGACACTTGGGATCGAGACGTTCTATTCCTCGAAGCTGGATGAGGAAGGAATGCCCTGTTTGGTGCTGGATTATTCCACTCCGCCGAAGTGGCTGGGGTATTGATATTTTCGATACCCCGTGCAGACGCGAAAAATTCATCTTCCTTTATGGAGGTAATACTCCGACATTATGAACTTTAATAAAAAGAAAGAGGTAACAAAAATGGACGAAATGAATAATGTGACTATGGAGAACGAGACTTCTGTGGAGGTCGCTCCTGTTGAGAGCGTTGTTCCTGCTGAGGCAGAGAACCCTGCTTATAACAACGACTACGAAAGCAGCTCCGGGGTTGACTTTGGCACGATTGTCAAGGTTGGCACTGGTGTGGTGCTTGGCGTTGCCGTTGGTGTGAAGTATGGCGTTCCGCTGGTAAAGAAGGGCTTTAAGCACATCAAGGAGAAGATTGCAAGCAAGAAGGTAAAGAAAGACGAGGTCATTGATGTCGAGTCGAAAGATGGGACTTCTGACGAGGAAACATGTGAAGAAAAGTAATGTTTGATGAAGCGAGAGCTTACGAGAAATCGTAGGCTCTTACTTTTTTATTTTTGAAAGGGGTAGACCATGGCACAAGTAGATATGCCGAAGTCCAGCATCGGCCAGAAGCCGGAGCAGCCGAAGAAAAAGTTTGAGAAGGTCGTGAAAGGCAAAGTGATCGTGAAGGAGCAGAATGACATCCAGAAGATCGCAAACGAATTCCTTGCCGAAGACCTCAAAACAGTGAAAGACCGCATCATCGTGGATTATCTGCTGCCGATGCTCAAGAACGGGCTGTGCAGTGTGGTGAACTCGGCCATCAGCATTGCACTCTTTGGCGACGACCGCTCCCGCAATGGGTCCACGAATTACGGCGGACGTACGCAGCGGAACAGTTATGACGGCTACTATCAGGGGAGCCAGAACACCCGGCAGGCAAATCCGAGCCGCCCGCCGCAGAGGAGCTTGCAGAATCTGGACTTTGAGTTCCGCGGTGATGCAGACGATACGCTGGTTCAGATGTACGACGCGATCCGTCGCTACGGTCAGGTATCCGTGGGCGACCTGTGGGATCTGATGGGCGTTTCCAATGACTCGACGGACTACAATTACGGCTGGTATGGGCTCGATCAGGCCTACATCAAGGGCATTGCCGGTGGATACCGCCTTGTCCTGCCTCGCCCTACGCCGCTGCACTAATAGAAAGGAATGATATTTTATGAAGTTTCTGAAGAGTATCAAGAAAGATGAGATCATCGAAAAAGTGAGCCGTACCGCATACAAGTATGGCCACAAGCTGAAAAAGGCAAGCCCGACCATCATGATCGTGGGCGCTGCCATCGGCGGCGTAACGGCGACGGTTCTGGCCTGCAAGGCAACCATCAAGGCGCAGGATATTCTCGCCGAGCACAACGCAGCGGTCGAGAGCATTCACGCTGCGAAAGACAAAATCAAAAACGGTGAGCTCCAGCTGGATGAAGGCGAGAGCTACACCGAGAAGGAGTTTAAGCAGGACATCACCACGGCCTACATCCAGACCGGCCTGAAGCTGGCCAAGGTCTACGCGCCTGCAATCGGGCTGGGTGCAGCGTCTCTCGGCTGCATGTTCGGTTCCCACCACATCATGACTCGTCGCAATGCAAGCCTGACGGCGGCATATATCGCGCTGGATCAGGCATTCAACGAATACAAGACCCGCGTGGGAGACCGCTTTGGCAGCCGTGTACAGGAAGAGCTGGAGCACAACATCAAGGCTGTGGAGATCGAGAGCAAGAGCACCAACGAGCAGGGCGTCGAGGAGACCATCAAGGAGTACAAGGATGTTGCCATGCAGCACACGAACCCGTACACCTGCATCTTCGACGAGACTGTGGACACGTGGCAGCCGGACAACCAGTTGAACCGGAACTATCTGTTTCTGATGGAGCAGAGCGCCAACAAGCGTTTGCGGATGCAGGGGCATCTGTTCCTGAATGAGGTTCTGGCAACGATCGGCACCCATGGGGGCGTGTCCATGAAGACCCCGGAAGGTCAGATCGTGGGCTGGATCTATGATCCGAACGACCCCACCAAGCAGAACCATGTGGACTTCGGCGTCACGAACTATGTGGACGGCGATGAAGCACTGAACAGTTTCATCAGCGGGCACGAGCGCTCGGTGATGCTGCGCTTCAACTGCGACGGCCCTATCATCGACAAGATCTGAGACCGATATTTATTGATGTTTTCAGGAGGGAATCGCTATGACCAGATACGCTAAGAAGCTTTCTTATCTGTTTGCTGCCATGGCCGGAGTGTGCTTCGTCTCTGGTCTGGCAGTCCTTTCGGAGTGAGGTAACACGATGGACAGTTTGGAAAACGCATTCCTGTTTCTGGACTATCTGACCGATACCAAGCGCAAACGTCACATGGTGGGAGGCATTCTGATGAGTGTCTCCCTTTTCTTTGGCGGCTTGGCATTTACTATGATGACCATCAAAGGAGAAGACAATGAACAAGACCCTTCATGATATTCTGATTTTCGCCGCTGGATTTGGAGCGGGTGCCGTCGTGATGCACTATTTCTTCCAGAAAAAGTACGAGACCTACTATGGGGAAAAGTACGAGGCGGAGCACGAGAATCTGCGGCAGAAAGAGGCCGATATGGACAAGACCATTGAAGAGCGGGCGACCCAGAAGAGCTTTGAACAGCTGGCAGGAAAGTACCGTACGGAATCTGACCCGGAGGATATCGTGGAGCATGCCCCCATCGAGATCATCGAGCCGGATCAGTTTGGAGAAGATGACGAGTACGAGACCCGCTTCCTGTCTTATTATGCAGATGGCAAGCTGGTCTACGACGGGGAAGCGGAGCCTTTGGACGAAGAGGACGCCAAGAAGACCATCGGTACCGAGGCGTTAACGCACATCGGTGAATTCATGCCGAGTGCCATCCATGTCCGCAACCACAACTACCATAAGGATTATGAGATCATGCAGGTACGGCAGAACTGGTCGGATATTGATCCGAATGAGGAGGACGAATGATTTTAACAAAGATGACGGAGCAGTATTATGACTGGCTCTACAAGATCGTATGCGGGGAATGGGAGCCGCGAAACCTGTCGTTTCACAGGCTGCTGATGTTCCTGTACAACCGCCGTTATATTCCGGCCTGTGAGATGGACGTCTGCCGCGCAACGGATGGCATCAACCTGCGCTACCGGTTTGCCACCGAGAATGATATTCCATATGCACAGGTCATGGACACGTTTAACGGCGTGCCGTGCAGCCTTCTGGAAATGATGGTGGCGCTCGCGCTGCGCATCGAAGAGCACATCATGGAAGACGCGGCGGCCGGGAACCGCGTCGGGCAATGGTTCTGGAACATGGTGGTCAGCCTTGGACTGGCCGCGATGGACGACAACCGCTTCAGCGAGGAACGCGCTACATCTATCATCAACCGCTTTGACCGCAGAGACTACCAGCCGAATGGTGCCGGTGGTCTGTTTACGCTTTCCCATCCGACCGAAGACATGCGCCAGATTGATATTTGGTATCAGCTGATGGCGTATCTGAATGAGAACGAGTTTTGATGACATTTGAATCAAAAATCTGCATCCCTATGGAAGGATTCGTTGAGAAGATACTCGACGATTCCCATGTGATGCTGCGAATCACGGCGTGTCGAGACGAGAATAACATTGGTCGGCTGATTCTGGCTGACCCGAATTACTGGAGGAAAATTGACAATGGAACTGACTGATATTTTGATCGACCTGAGCAACAGCAAGGCTGCACTGGTGGCTGCGAACAACACCATCCGCCGCCTGAACGGCAAGTGCATGCGGAAGAATCTCGCTATCGCGGGCCTCGTCTGGTTTGGCCTGACTGCTTGCAAGATGCTCGGTGAGAGCGAAAAGAAGCGCAAGGAAGCAGAAGACCGGGCACGGAAGGCAGAAGCGGGCTGCGCCAAAGCGGAGGCTCAGCTTTGGGAAGACCAGAGCAAGAAAGATATTTGCTGCGATGGTAAGGCCCGCATCGACAAAAAAGAAGTCTGAGACAGATTTCATAGAAAGGAGGAAGTCAGTTACCGATGATTGATTTCCTGATGATCGCGACGCGGATGGGAAAACGCAACACGATCGAAATTTACCCGAAGTTCATCATCAAAAAGTCCAAAGACTTGATGATCCGGGGCTCAGACTTCTATGCGATCTGGTTGGAAGAGCGCGGCCTTTGGAGCACGGAAGAGCAGGACGCCCTTCAGCTTATTGACCGGGAGCTTGATATTTATGTGCAGGAGCACAAACAACTGCTCAACGACAGCTATCGGGTACTCCATATGTGGGATGCTGAGTCCGGCATGATCGACAACTGGCATAAATACTGCCAGCGGCAGATGCGGGACAACTATCACACCCTCGATGACACATTGATATTTGCAAACACCCCGGTCAAGAAGGACAGCTATGCGTCCAAGCGGCTGCCGTATCCGTTGGAGAAAGGGGATATCAGCGCTTATGACGAGCTCATTGGTACCTTATATTCTCCGGAAGAGCGAGAGAAGATCGAATGGGCTATCGGTGCCATCGTCAATGGTGACTCGAAAAAGATCCAGAAGTTCCTCGTTCTGTATGGCCCGCCCGGAAGCGGCAAGTCCACTGTGCTGAACATCGTGGAGAAGCTGTTCGAGGGGTACTGCGGCACCTTCGACTCGAAGGCACTGGGATCATCCTCCAATGCGTTTGCGCTGGAAGCGTTCAAATCGAACCCGTTGATCGCGATCCAGCACGACGGTGATCTGTCACATATCGAGGACAACACCCGGTTGAACTCGCTCGTTTCCCACGAGACGATGATGGTAAACGAGAAATTCCGGAGCGCTTATGCGAACCAGTTCAAGTGTTTCCTGTTTCTGGGCACCAACAAGCCGGTCAAGATCACCGATGCAAAGTCTGGTCTGATCCGACGGCTCGTTGATGTGAACCCCAGCGGCGAAAAGATCCCGGCGAAAAAGTACCTTGACCTTGTAGAAAAGGTAAACTTTGAGCTGGGCGGCATCGCATGGCATTGCAAACAGGTATACGATGAAAACAAACATTTCTACGACGATTATATTCCGACTCGTATGATGGGTGCATCCAACGATTTCTACAATTTCATGCTGGATTCCTATTATATTTTCAAGAAGGAAAACGGCGTCTCCCTGAAGCGGGCATGGGCCATGTACAACGAATACAATACGGCTGCGAATGTGCCGTATCCGTATTCGCGCCGTGCCTTCCGGGAAGAGCTGATGAACTATTTTGAAGATTACAAGGAGCGGGAAACTGATGTGAACGGCGAGCGGGTGCGCAGCTATTACAGCGGTTTCAAGGCGGAAAAGTTCAAGGAATTTGCGGATGCCCCCCTAGGGGGTGAGGAGAAAAAAGACCCCCCACCCTCGTCGTGGATCGAATTCAAAGAGCAGCATTCTCTCTTTAATGATATTTGCAAGGACTGCCCGGCCCAGTATGCGACGGAAAATGGCACGCCCCTGCAAAAGTGGGAGAATGTCAGAACCAAGCTGGGAAATCTGGACACTTCGAAACTGCACTACGTGAAGGTTCCGGAGAACCACATTGTGATCGACTTTGATATTCCGGGGCCAGATGGGAAAAAGAGCTTTGAGCGAAACCTTGAAGCTGCATCCAAATGGCCCAAGACGTACGCAGAGCTGAGCAAATCGGGTGCGGGAATCCACCTACATTATATTTACACCGGTGATGCGGCCAAACTGAGCAGGGTCTACGACGAGAACATCGAGGTCAAGGTGTTCACAGGAAAATCCTCGCTCCGGAGAAAGTTGTCAGAATGCAATGATATTTCCATTGCCAGCATCAGCAGCGGCCTACCATTGAAGGGAGAAAAAATGGTTGATACAAAGCAGATTCAGGATGAGAGGCATCTGCGCGTTCTCATCAAGAAAGCACTCGCCAAAGAGATCAGCCCCTACACCAAGCCCAGCGTGGACTTCATTGCGCACATCGTGGAAGAAGCCTACGAGGGGAATGTTCCCTATGATATTGATGACATGCGGAACGTGATCCTCGCTTTTGCGGCCAACAGCACCAATCAGGCAGACGCATGCCTCAAAATCGTATCAAAAATACACTTCAAGTCGAAGGATGATGTGGAGCGTGCTGCACCCACCGGCGAAGAAAAGCCATTGATATTTTTTGACTGCGAAGTGTTTCCGAACTTGCTGCTGGTGAACTGGAAGTTTGCCAAGCAGGATAAAGTCTACCGGATGATCAACCCCACCCCGGCGGAGATCGAAAGCCTGACCAAGTACCGATTGATCGGCTTCAACAACCGCAAGTACGACAACCACATTCTCTGGGGACGGATGCTGGGGATGTCCAACGAGCAAATCTATGCGCTGTCGAACCAGATCGTCAATCAGCATACGGGGTTCTTCGGAGAAGCGTACAACCTTTCCTACACGGATATTTACGATTTCTCGTCGAAAAAGCAAAGCCTGAAGAAATTTGAAATCGAGCTGGGCATCCACCATCAGGAGTTGGGACTTCCGTGGGACCAGCCGGTGCCGAAGAGTCTCTGGGACAAGGTTGGCGAGTATTGTGACAACGATGTGTTGGCAACGGAAGCACTGTTCTATTCCAAAGATCGACAGGCGGATTTCGTGGCGCGTGAGATTCTGGCAGACCTTGCGGGGATGACGGTCAACGACACGACCAACAGCCTGACGACTCGAATTATATTTGGACGGGAAAAGCACCCCAAGCTGGTCTATACCGACCTTGCGACGGGAAAATCGGATTCGGTGGTCGAGGTCGAGCCTGATATTTTGACCGACCGAAACATTATCAATGCGTTTCCCGGTTACGAATGGGTGCGCGGAGAGGATGGAAAAATGCACAACATGTTCCGAGGCACGGATCTCGGCATGGGCGGTTATGTCTATGCAGAACCGAACATGTACAGCAATGTTGCGCTGCTGGATGTTGCCTCGCTGCATCCGCACTCCGCCGTCGCCATGAATTACTTTGGCGAGTACACCAAGCACTTCAATGACCTGATGGATGTACGTATCCATGTAAAACATGGCGAGTACGACAAGGCTAAGAAGCTGTTTGACGGCAAACTGGCGAAGTATCTGGAAGATCCCGGTCAGGCAAAAGCACTGGCACAGGCACTGAAGATTGCCATCAACTCGGTCTACGGTCTGACCAGCGCAACCTTTGATAACCCCTTCCGCAACCCAAAGAACGCCAACAATATCGTGGCGCTTCGAGGGGCTTTATTTATGCGTACTTTGCAGGATGAGGTACAACAGCGCGGCTTTACGGTGGCACATATCAAGACGGATTCTATCAAGATTCCTGAAGCTACGCCGGAAATCATCGATTTCTGCATGAACTTTGCGAAAAAGTACGGATACACGTTCGAACACGAGGCTACCTATGAGAAGATGTGCCTTGTGAACAACGCCGTTTATATTGCAAGGTACATGGACGCGGACCGCTGCAAGGACCAGTACGGGTATATTCCAGAGAAAAATGAGAAGAAGGGGGGCAAATGGACGGCCACGGGCACCCAGTTCCAAGTTCCGTATGTCTTCAAGACACTCTTCTCGAAGGAGCCAATCGTATTCTCTGACCTTTGCGAGACCAAAACCGTGTCGAAAGGTGCTATCTATCTGGACAAGAATGAGGATCTGCCCGCAGGGGAGCACAATTATATTTTTGTGGGCCGCGTTGGTCAGTTCTGCCCGATTAGGCCCGGAAAGGGCGGCGCTCTTCTGGTGCGGGAAGCTGGAATGACCGAAGACGGCGAACGAAAGTACAGTTCGGTCACTGGCGCAAAGGATTACCGCTGGCTGGAAAGCGAGTGCGTTTATTCTCTCCAGATGGAGGATGCAATCGACAAGGGCTATTTCAATAAGGAAGTCAAAGAAGCCGTCGATGAAATTTCAAAGTACGGCGACTTTGAGTGGTTTGCCGCGGACGATTCCGGTGTTTCTCCGTGGACGGCACCCGACTTGCCGTGGAGTGATGCACAGGATGAAGCTGCAAGAAATTTTGATGTGAGGTGATATTTTATGGCATGTAAATTATTCAATTCCAAAGGTGATCTTATCGGGGACATTGCGCATATTCGCATGCTGTCGGGCGAGCCCACAATGATTATTACGTTAGACACGGGGCATGCACTTCAGTTCAACCCGGATGATATTTACTGGGACAGCAATTGCGATGCCCATATCCGTAAAAGTGGAACAATTCATAAGAGAGCAATCGATTCTTATGATTCTTACCGCTATGCAAATCCGGCAAAAGAAATTTTGGATGATGTGCATGGGCAGATGGCAGCACGTGCCATCAAGAAAGTAATCTTCAACCCTCCGGCCACGGTTGTTTACTGGACGGATGGTACGAAGACAGTCGTGAAGTGCAGCGAGAATGATATTTTCGACCCTGAGAAGGGACTGGCCATGGCTATTGCGAAGCGCAGCGCTGGTAATAATAGCGGCTATTATAAGGAAATCCGTCACTGGATTGAGCAGAGCGGGTTTAAGCAGGCGTAAATCAATAAAAGGAGACTGATATTTATGTACACTAAGCGTCAGAAAGTCAATATTGACGATACCCGTTTCATTTATGCAACCAATTTCTCTGGTGATCCCAGCCGCGACCGCTTTGGTTCGGATAAGCGCCGGGTCAACGTGGTCATTCCTACGCAGGAGCAGGCGGATTATCTGGTATCTCTGGGCGTAAAGGTCAAGCAGACCAAGCCGAACCCGGAGCGTACTTATGATGAGCCGTATGTGCCTACCCTCTACGTGCCGGTCAATGTCAACATGGGTTCCAAGTGGCCGCCGCGCGTTTACTGGATCACGACCGCGGGCAAGCGTCTGCTGTGCGATGCAGATACGGTCGGCCAGCTCGACTTCATCCGTGTCAAGAATGTCTGCCTTCAGGCCAATCTCGTGGAGAAGCGCAACGCTCCGGGCGAATACAGCCTGTATGCGGATGTCATGTATGTCGAGCAGGATGCAGATGCCGACCCGTATGCAGAACGGTATGCGCGCTATGCTGCACCGGAAGCAGACATGACGGAACCGAGCGACCACACCGAAATTCCGTTCTGAGGTGAAGCATATGAAGAAACTGTTTATCAGCGTTCCTATGCGCAACCGCACGGAATGTGACATCAAGGCATCGATGGAGCAGATGCACCGGATTGCAGAAGCAGTCTTTGGTGAAGAGTTGGAGGTGATCCGGACTTATATTTCTGATGATCCTCCGGAGAGTACCAATATGGCTATTTGGTATCTCGGCGAGAGTATCAAGAAACTGTCTGAAGCAGACTGCTTTATCGGCATTTATGATGAGGATAAGGGCTATCGCGGTTGCATCATTGAGAATCTTGTTGCAAAAAACTACAACATCCCGTCCTATCTGGTGAATATCAGCTATGTCGCTCCTGACATCATCGAGCAGAAGCGTCGTGATGAGCGCATCGCAAACCTTGAAATCTATTAAATGATATTTTCGAGTGCCGGGGTCAGTCCTTGGTTGAATGCTCCAGCCGGTGAGTGCCCACGTCGCAAATGGCGTTCTCAGAGGAAACAGCTCGATTGATATTTATGAACGAGTTGGAGGTTAACATCATGAAACAAAGCAAAGTGCTCCGTATCAAAGCGCATTGCTATCCCGAAATCGTTCGGATCCCGTTAAGTCTGGACTCCTTGCAGAAAGAAGTGAGTGGCCCGATTCAAGCAACGTATCCGTGGGACGATCCAGTGGCAATGATCTGCAATGAAGAAGGCAAGCTGCTTGGCTGCTCGATGGATAACTTTAACCGTACGCTTTTGTCTGATGATGGAACGCCGATTGATGTGATCGCAGGAACCTTTCTGATCGTCGGGCTTACGGAAGACGATTTCGGATCGCTGAGTCCCGAACTTCTGGAGAAATATGAGAAGCTGTTCCATCGACCGGAAAAATTTTGGGTAGAAGTGGATGCTTCTGGTCAATCTCATTTGAAAATCGACTACTGTGAGCCTGAAGAGCAATAACTTCAGGCTAGTGTAGAACGGAGAGCCGTGGAGAAATCTGCGGCTCTTTTTATTTGAGTCATCAGCAAGGGCTGTTACGGCAGGTTCGATTCCTGCATGATTCGCAAATGCTCAGAATAAAGGAGATTGATATTTATGGGCAAAGTTTGGAAGATCGATAAACCGTGTGTGGACTGTGGGGTGATGATGTACGACGTCTATCCGGGCAAGAGGTATTGCGACAAATGCCGGAAAGAGCGATTTCTGAAGAAGGCCGAACCGAAACCGAAGAAGCTTACCCTTCAGGAAATCATGAGAGAAGCCGATAAGGAGGGACTGCAATATGCGTCCTACTGCAAAAAGCACGGACTCTACTAAGAAAGAGTGGAAGGTCTTCACGAAGAACGGCAAAGAGCTTTGGTCGTACACCATTTTGGGCGAAGGCGAGGACGAACAGGAAGCGACGATTGCACTGCTGGCTTATGAGCAACATTGCAGAAAGTCCGCAATCCATGTACACAGGGAATGGAGGTAATGAAACTGATGGCAGGAGTAACGCTCTATGACTACCAGTTGGATGCACTCAAACGGATGAAAATTGGGTGCATCCTCTGCGGTGGCGTCGGGAGCGGCAAATCAAGAACGAGTCTGGCGTTTTATTATACGTTGTTCGACGGGCAGGTGAACACGGAAAATTACGTTAAGATGACAGAACCACCGGATTTGTACATCATCACGACCGCTCGGAAGCGGGATACTGGCGAATGGGATGAAGAATTGGCCCATTTCTACATGTCTACGGATCCAGAGCATGATATTTATGAGCATACCGTAGTTGTGGATTCATGGAACAACATCGGAAAATATATAGGTGCGAAAAACGCTTTCTTTATATTTGACGAACAGCGCGTTGTTGGCAGCGGTGCATGGGTGAAATCGTTCCTGAAGATCACAAAGGAGAACGAGTGGATTCTGCTGAGTGCAACGCCCGGTGACTGCTGGACGGATTATATTCCGGTGTTTATCGCAAACGGATTCTTCCGGAATCGTACGGAGTTCAATAACCAGCACGTTGTCTATGCCCGCTTCTCAAAATATCCAAAAATCGACCGTTATCTGAACACACAGAGGCTTGTGCGGTTACGGGAGCGGGTACTGGTAGACATGGATTTCGAACGGGCAACGGTTTCGCACCATGAGAACGTCTTTGTGGACTACGATAAACCGAGATATTTGCAAATATGTCGGAATCGCTGGGACCCTTTGGAGAACAAGCCAATCGAGACAGCCAGCGAGTTCTGCTATCTGCTGCGGAAGCTCGTCAATTCGGATGAGAGCCGCCAGCGGGAAGTGCTGGATATTTGCATGACCCGGCCTAGAGTCATCATCTTCTATAACTTCGATTATGAGCTGGATATTCTGATGAATCTGGCCTATGACGAAGGCGTGGAAGTAGCCCAATGGAACGGGCATAAGCATCAACCGATTCCGGATGGAGAGCGATGGGTCTATCTCGTGCAATATAACGCCGGGGCAGAAGGCTGGAACTGTATCAAGACGGACACCATTATATTTTACTCGCAGAACTACTCTTATAAAATCATGGAGCAAGCTTCTGGGCGCATTGACCGGCTGAATACGCCTTACAAGGATCTCTGGTACTACCACTTGAAGAGCAGGGCACCGATTGATTTGGCGATTTCGAGAGCGCTGAACTCAAAGAAGGCATTTAACGAACGAAAATTTTATGGAGAGTAAATTATGAATATCTCTAAGAAAACTAGAAAAAAAGATTCAAAGCATCCTTCTCAGTGACCACTTTGGCGAAAGTGGAGAGTATATTTCCATGCGCGGCTTTTCGTTCACACCTGCACCGGATAGCCCTCTTTCGGTAATCTGGAAGAAATTTGTTGTGAGGCTCGATGGCGAAATCATCGGATACCTGTTTGACGACAAATGCAAATATATATCAGCTGGTTCTTGTGCTCGGCGAAAAGTCGCTCAGGTCATTAGAAGTCCGGAACAATTCTTCCATCCGAGATGCCATTTTGCAAGGCAGGCCAAGCAGATTGCATCGAGACTCTACAAAATTGGAGAGGAGGAATTGGCAGAACTCTTCTATAAAGATGCTGCGATTCTTACAATCATCAATATGTGGAATGACGAGTTGCAAGAATCTGATTACTCATTTTTGATGCAGGACATTCCTGCTGCAATATTGGAAGGAGAAACTAAATGATTAAAGACTCTGGCGACCGCACGGAGTTTGAAACCGGTGCCAAGCATGATATTTATGATTTTTTGAGGCTTGCTGCGACGATCTCTGAGAAACTTGCAGATGTCTTAAACGCGATTGCGGAATGCAGCGAGAAAGTGACGTCTTGTTTTATGGACTTGTTTGAAGAAATCAAGAGGCAGCCATTGAAGATGATTCTACAGAAGCTGCGTCCTGACTACAAGGACAAGTGCAAAATCCGGTGGCTGGATATTCCCAACAAGGTTATGCAGGGACGAATCAGGAGGTTCTGCTAATGGGAAATATCTCAAAGAAAAATAGAAAGAAGCTTGTCAAAGTTATCAATGCTAATTGTCATCGTGTAACGCACTTTGGAGAGCACAATGCAACGTTTGTTCCTTACGACAGCAGCCCACTGTCTGCTATTTGGAAATATCTCTGCATCAGCGATGACGGTGTTTTTACAGGTCGTTTCTTGGTTGATCGAAGCGAAAAACATATTCCTTTTAGCGAGAGATACTGTTACATCAATGCTCCAGAACAACTGTTCGCCCCAAGAGCGCATATTGAAATCAACAAACAAATTGTCAATAGACTAAAAGAACACAACCAGCTTTATGCTGTTTATTACACATGGAGGAAAAGGAAATGATTAAAGACTCTGGCGACCGCACGGAGTTTGAAACTGGTGCCAAGCGTGACATGCACGCAGGGAAGGGGCGGATGGACCTTCTGCCTTGGTATGGCATCATGGAGGTTAGCAAGCACTGCGAGGAGGGTGCATTGAAGTACGGCGAGCACAACGTGGATAAGGGTATCCCGCTGCATTCGCTTCTGGACAGTGCTGCACGACATCTGGCCAAGTACATGGTCGGTATGGACGACGAGGACCACCTGCGCGCTGCCTGCTGGAATCTGCTGTGGGCTCTGAACCAGCGGGAGACCCATCCGGAGTTGGATGATAGGTTTAATTTGTCGCCGACTGTAACTGAGCGAGACCGTGATTATTGGGTGTCTCGCAACGGTAAATGCAAACACTGCGGAAAGCACTGGGCTAGAGCTACTGGAAAACGGATGGGCGAACATGAAGTTGTATTTAAATGTCCACTTTGCGGTGGCGATAATCCGTGGGTTCTTCCGCCTGATCCTGAAGAAGAGAAACCTAGTGAAAGCCCTGATGACGAGTCAGATGAGGATATTCATTGCGATTGTGGAGTGATTTTAGGAAGAATTGTCCATAACGGATTGAAACCGTTTTATCCTGATAGGATGCGGTTTTCTAATGATAAAGAATTATATTTGGAATGTCCTAAATGCGGCAAAGAGCTTATGGTTCTTTATCCGGTTTGGAAAGAAATGGGAGGAGTCATTGTCGTATGAATGACTGGAAACGCGAAGTGGATTATGCGACCTACTGCCCGAAGTGCACGAACTTCAAGGTGCTGGAGACGGATGAACCCTGCAACGAGTGCCTGACGGAGTGTGCGCGGGATGGTACGGTGAAGCCTCTGAAGTTTGAGGAGAAGACGCGAAAATAACAGACTCCTTTATGGAGGTGAGATAAATGGCAACAAGAGATTGGAGCAAAGTGGATTGGACCAATAACGAAGACAATAATCTTGTCCGTGCATTTCTTGCAGATCCTGATAATATCATGAATTGCAACCAATGCCCGTATAAGATGAAGCATCCGAGTTGGGACGCACTGCCTTGTGGACAATACCATTGCTGGGTTGAGTTGTCTTGCTAAAGGCGAGAGCCGTGGAGAAATCTGCGGCTCTTTATTTTTGGCGCGAAAATAACAGACTCCTTTATGAGGTAAACTCATATTTGAAAGGAGATACTTATTATGAAAAAAGCGTGGAAAATTGGTATTAGCACTATTGCTGGTATTGTCGGGGCGTGTATGTTGATTCGTATTCACAATGCAGAGGTTCGCAAAGTATATTGTGAACGCTATGGAAAAGGATATGATGAAGGATATGCACTTGGACTTTATCAAGGGAAGTTGATGGGTGCCAATGACCTGTATATGAATGCTCATAATGGGAGTGAATATTTCAATAATTATATGATTGAAGCTAGGAAAGAATTTGTTGAGACAAATACAAAACTCAATAAATAAGAGAACTGGGCCGTGGAGAAATCTGCGGCTCTTTATTTTCTGAACTGTATCAAAAAGGAGCGATTCAAATGCACGAGATTCAGGAAAAAGCCACGACCCACAAGGTCTTCATGAAAATCATCCGCCCTTGGCCCGGACGAAGCGGATATTTAGAAAAGTTCTCTGATTTAACCTCGAACGGTATGGCAAGGTTTCGTTTTGAGGGTGATAACTACGATACCATCGCCCATGTGAGCAATATGGAATATAAAGTATACGACTGATTTCAAATCTAATATATAAGAAGAAAGTAGTAACCATGCTGCGAAAATTCGCTGAGTATATTAAAAAGATATTCCGTAGGACAATTTGAAAATCTATATTTTTATATTTGGAAAGAAGATGCTTGTATGCAACGCATGAACATTAAATGCTGCCATTGTGGGGGCTATACCCCATTTATCACAGAGGAGAACATTGAAGTTATTCCTCAGGTTAATCTCACAAGAATCGATATGGATAATTTGGGCGATATCGCCGAGGCATTGGCGGAATGCGGTTGCTTCGGTACGTGTGATTTCTTACGCCGGGTTCAGAGGGAAGCGACCAAAATCGTAGAGTATCAGGAGGAATGGTGAACGCTAAATGATATTTGCGGAAGAGGATTTGAACTCTTTGAATGCTATTGCTGGACTATTGGCTTCATTCGGGTGTGATAGTCAGGATGGCTGTGTGCTTTATATTCAGCATAAAATCGCAAAGGCCATGGAGGCTGACGAAAGGAAATGCAGAAATGAGAAACATGTCTAAGAAAACATGGAAACTCCGGGTTTGGAATCACATGACCGAGATGCAGAAGCTGGATTATCTTCTTACGAAAGCTGGCATCACGCATGAAATGGAAAGAAGATTTCCAGAGAACGATAAAAACCAGCCTGAAGTTTACGGCCCCGGAGCACTGCATGATGGTGGATATCAGATTACAGTTCGAGATAAATCCGGCGCATATCTGTGGGATGCTGTATGCGGATGGTGTACATACGGGTCTCCTCATTTAATCGAGGTGTGCGGGTTAGCACTTGTTGGTCATTATGATGTCGAGGGCTGGCTCACGGCTCGTCAGGTCACAAAGATGTGGAGGCGTAGAAATGTTGCGGAAAATCGCTGAATATGTCAAAAAGACATTCCGCATGGAGCCGATCCCGACGACGGTTAATATCCTGCGTGAGGCTTTGCGGGATTTGGAAGTGGCTAGGAACCACTTTGAGAACTGTGAACCGGAGTTTATCACGGCGGCTATCTTCGAGCTGAACGCTGCGGAGTGCCGGGTGGATGCTGCGAGGAGGCGTGTGTGGTGAATACGTTTTATTATCCGACTTACAAGTGCCGATTTTGCGAGAGGGAATTTAACGATGGGAGTCCCTACTGTAATCTCGAAGATGCGAAGAACAATCTGGCCGGTCTGATGGCGTTCCGCCCAATTCATTATTGTGATGGTGGTCATATTGGCATTGGATATTTTACAGGTCTCGAAAGGGTTGATAAGGATGAATGATGTTTGGGATAAGATTGGCACATTCTTCGGACGTATACTGGCCATGACCATGGCTATCTGCGCGTGGCTGATCATTATTGTGTTCACGCTGAAGGTGATCTGGTTCATTTTGTTCCGGATTCTGGTATGAGGTGAGAGCAATGGATGACGGAAGAGTATCTTATGAGGAAGCAGTGGAGGCCATACGGCGACTTGGATATGCTGGGGTTGAACGAGAGGAAGATGAGGTGACACTGTATGCAGATGATGTTCCGTACTGCTCGGTGAAGAATGTGCATTATCCACTTAGGGTATGGGACGAAGAGCATTGCCATTGGATTACTATTGAGGATTGCAGAACGCTCGAAGACGTTATTTGGCATTTTAATAATGGCGATTGTACTTTATATGAGGCGCGAGCTTGGTGCCTCGTTAATAATGCTCCTCAATATGAGTTTTTAAGGCGAATCTCTGAACCAAGGCCAGAATTCACGGGTGCATATAATACTAGGCCGCAAGAGAAAGAACCGTGGCCATATCGGCTGGTGGCTTTTCTGAACCGCTGTCTTGAAATTCTGATCAATTCGATTTTGGAGGATTTTGCATGAGATGTTGTCCTATGTGCTATTCCAAAGCATATTTGAAGAATACGGGAGCTATTACATGTGGTACGACCATGAAGCTTAATTACGAGATTTCATGTTGTAATTGTGGACTTGGTCCGGATAAAACTGGCACAGTCCTGATGACATACAACGAAGACAGCATGCAGGGAGTAATTGATGACTCAAATCTGAAACAGCTTATCAAAGAGTGGGATTCTATTTTGAGAGACCCTGAGAAAGAAAAGGGAAACTAATTATGAAGCACACGTTTTGGTTTGAATGTACTGATAATGGTGGTGGACATCAGAGTTTTGTGGTCGTAGCAAATGACAAGCAGGAAGCCATCAAGAAGGGCATGGCATTCGCGAAGAAGCATGCTTCGGGTGATATCTGTGGGGATTGGACTTGCAGATTGATATCGGAGTGGACAACATGAACAACGACTTCGGAGCACTTACGATACTTGCCCCTAAATGCCAGAAGTGTCCGAAGGTGGAAACTTGTGACCATAAGCAATTGGCTCATCTCGGATACATTATCCCAATTGAAGATCTTAGCATTGACTTAGTTACCCAAAGAGCTAACGGAAAGAGCCTCAGTCAGCTCGAAATAGTGGATTCACTGATGAAAAGGAGATTTAATTATGAAAATCGTTGAACCTAAGTACGAAATCCTCACTGATATTTCTGAGGGCGGCATCAAAGAGCTCCAGCAGATCGAGCGGGTGGCGCGGGTCTGCTACAAGAGCGAAGACAAGATCACGCCGGACGGTGAGTCGGCAAAGAAGCTGGTGGGCTTTCTTGTTAAGCAAGGGCACGAGGCGATGCTGGAGCATTCTCAGCTGTCCGTGCTGTTCACCTGTGACCGTGGCGTGGCCAACGAGCTGGTGCGGCACCGCATTGCAAGCTTTGCGCAGGAGAGCACCCGGTACTGCAACTACTCGAAGGAGAAGTTTGGCGGAGAGTTAAGCTTTATTCGGCCGTTTTATATTCCTAATTGTGATTATGGTCAGGATCGTGATAATGCTACTGATAATGAAAAAGAAACCTATGACGCATGGTGGAATACTTGCTCAAATGCTGAAAGTGAGTATGGCTATCTGATTGCGCAGAAGAATATGCGTCCTGAACAGGCCCGTTGTGTGTTGCCGCTGTGCTTGAAGACCGAGATCGTGGTGACGGCCAACTACCGTGAGTGGCGCAATATCTTCAAGCTGCGTACTCCTGTGGCGGCCCATCCTCAGATGAGAGAGCTGATGTGCCCGCTGCTGAAGGAGCTTCAGAGCAAGATCCCGGTGGTGTTCGATGATATTTATGCGTTCTGGCCTGAGGATGACCAGACACGGAAGGGGAGCATGATGAAGTGACCATGAAAGGGATTGATAAGAAATATATGGACGTGCTGCAACAGTTTGGCTTTCATTTATACACGACCGAAACCGGGTATAAACTGTGCTATAACCCGATAGGTGGAACATTCTCTGCAAATTTTAATGACGAGAATTTTGTAGAGAACCTAATCAACTTTGCAGAGACATTTGATCCGAGTACCTATGCCTCGGTTGAAATCGAGGGCCCCTGCTCAATCAAAGAGCTTGCCGAGACAGTTAAAAGCCTAGAAAAAATTCAACTTCTCCTCCTGAAAGTAGCTCTTGCATTTGTAAAGATCGATAAAGAAAGCATGGTGAACGAGAATGCAGCAGAAAACGTATGACTTCCTCATCCAGATGCGGGTGCCGGTGATTACCTTCGGCGGCGAGCTTATGGGCGAAGCAATTGAAATCGTCATGAATGAACTGGCGCATCATCAGTTTGTTTCCTTGTCGGATATTGAGTGCGAACTGGCGGATAAATTCAGTTGCAGCCCCGGTTCTGCGGATCGGCGTTTGCGCAGAGCGATGGAGATGACGGAGTTTCGGGCGGGAGAATATCCGAATCCTGAACTTGAGAAATTGCGGGTCGAGTTCCGCATCGATACATGGTCAGTAAAGAAGTTCCTTTATGCAGCAGCAAGGAGGCTGACGAGCTATGAATAAGAATCGAGCAGTGTGCCTGATTTGGTGTACACTGATGCTGTGCCTGTGCATCTGGCTGAGTGGGTGCTCGAAAAAGGCGGAGCGCAAGAGTACCACGAGCGACGAGCAGGAGTATCACATCACCATCTATTATCCGAACAGCAGAGACGTGTATTTGGAGGGTGACGGTGAAGTGCTTTGGCTGAAATCTACTGACCAAAAGATTACGGTTCGGATTGATAATAAGGTTTATGGTGTGAGTTGGAATAATGTCATTGTGGAGTATGAGGTGAAATAGTAATGATATTCGATAAATTGATCATTTGGATTCTACCTCCTTAAAATCCTTGACGCTGGTACGTCTCCATGATATTCTTATAGCAAGATGAGGAGGTGCTTTTATGGCACGGACGGTAAAATGCCCTAGCTGCGGTGCTGAACTGACAGTGAAAGACGACAACCGGGACTTTATGTTTTGCGAGTTCTGCGGGACGAAGGTTCGGTTGGATGACTATCGGGAGACGCATCGGTATGTGGATGAGGCGGAAGTCCAGAGAGTGAAGGCTGAGAAAGAACTGGAGCTCAAGCGGATGGAGATGGAAGAGAAGAAGCGAAAAGACGGCATCAAAGAAGAGAACAAAGGGCTTATAATTGGTGCGGTTGGTTTTGTAGTATTCATGATTATATGTCTTCTTGGCTCGAAAGGATTCTTTTGATTGTTTTCTCTGACCATTTTCATTTGCCGCTTTTTGTGATGAAACGTCAGAATTTGTCATTTTCGTGGCCAAAAACCCGTTTCGTGGCCAAAAATTTTGGAAAAAATGGCCGCAAAAAATAACGATAATTCGTTAAAATTATGCAGTTTGGCCAAAAACCCACTTTTTTCTTTCAGTTAATGAAAAAAGTGAAAATTTATATATAGTAATTGGCACTGAAAAACGGGCTTTTGGCCATCGCTATTTTTGGGGCTTGAAACAGCTTGCCCATAGATGTATCATAGAACCACAGTGTACGAGCGTAACGCTTCTGATTCTACGAGGTATTTTGTATGGCTTTTGAAGAATGGTGGACAACTGATCGGGATGGTAATCGTGTGGATTGCCGCGCTAATCAATTTGTAGAACTTCATGTTAAAGCCCCTGTATGTGAATGTGGTCGGCGCCTTGCACATGTCGGACCAGAAACATGGAAATGCGACCGCTGTGAGATGTGCTATTCATATGACGATTTGTATAGATCTCATGGCCCGGAAGCATATGACTATAACTGCGATGCAGGTTCTATACAAGACGATTATGGCGAGCGAAAATACGAGAGCCTTCCGATGCACTGCGGCCCTGAAGAACTATTTGACAGATATTAACATCCATGAGCATTGCCTCTGCGTGAAAAGCGCAGGGGCTTTTTTCTTTGTCCAAAATTCACAAAAATTCGCACTTTTTCACAAAATCTACCGCGAGAAAAACATTCCCTTTTATGGGGGGAATAGAATGCGTCTTACGCACTATTCCTTTCATTTTGGAGGTTGTAGCATGCTTGAAAACAAATTCAAAACGAGATTGGTGAAAGAACTGAAAGAGCGCTTTCCCGGCTGCAAGGTGGTCCATCTGGATCCGAACGAGGTGCAGGGGCATCCTGACCTCTTGGTTTTGTATGGTCACACTTGGGGCGCGTTGGAAGGCAAGCGGTCAGCGGATGCACCTCATCGACCGAATCAGGACTATTATGTTCAGGATTTCAACAGTATGAGCTTTGCAGCTTTCATCTATCCCGAAAATAAGGAGGAAGTTCTAAATGCAATGGAACGATCATTCGAGGCTCACGGGGCAGCATGCCTTCCTCGGAGCCAGTAAGTACCATTGGCTCAATTATGACGCACAGCGTCTGGCCGATGCGTACATGAACTTTCAGGCAAAAGAGAAGGGAACGCGCCTTCATGCTTTTGCCGCAGAGTGCATTACTCTCCGACAGAAGCTGCCCAAGAGTAAGAAAACTCTGAACGCATACGTTAATGATGCAATCGGTTTCCGCATGGACCCGGAGATGGTTCTCTATTATAGCGAGAACTGCTTCGGCACCGCAGACGCAATTACGTTCAACGATAATCTCCTTCGCATTCATGATCTTAAAACCGGAGCTGTTCCTGCACACATGGAGCAGCTCTTTATTTATGCTGCTCTGTTCTGCATGGAGTATCGCATCAATCCGAAAGATATTCAGTTCGAGATGCGAATCTACCAGAACGATGATATTTGGATCGAGAATCCCACCTGCGAGGACATTGATCCCATCATCGAGAAGATTCGTGAGTTCGACAAAGTGATTGCCGATTTGAAGTTAGGAGCAGTAGCATGAACGCGATTGAGAAAGATATCCGCGCCTATCTGGGCATTCCTTCCAACGATAGTGTTCTGGAGCACTACGGTACCAAGCGCCACTCTGGCCGCTATCCTTGGGGTTCCGGTGACAATCCGTATCAGCATTCCGGTGACTTTCTGTCTCGTGTGGATGAGCTGAAGAAAAAGGGCTTGTCCGAGAAAGATATTCTGGACACAATCAATGGCAGCCTTCCGGACGAGTACAAAATGGGACTCACCGAGTTCCGTATTGCACGTCAGAAGGCCGGTCATGATCGCAAGGCACTGGAATACGATCAGATTCGCAGGTTGAAAGAAAAGGAAAATCTTGGCTGGACGGAAATCGCGAATAAGCTCGGCATGAGCGAATCAAGTGTTCGGTCGAAGTATAACAATGGCATCGGAGAAAAAGCAAGTCAGGCCGAGAAGATTGCCGAAACCTTGAAGAAGGAAGTAGACAAGAAAGGCATGATTGATATTTCCGAAGGTGCAAATCAGGTGCTCGGCGTATCGGAAAGCAAGCTGGATGAGGCCGCTTATATTCTGGAAGCAGAGTATGGCTATAAGCGCTATGGCGTTGGTATTAAGCAGCCGACGAATAACCGCCAGCAGACCAACATCACGGTGCTTGCTAAGCCTGAATTCGACCAGAAGTATGCCTACCAACATCAGGAACAGATCGATTCACTGGGCGACTATCACACGGATGATGGTGGTGATACCTTTACGAAGCTCCAGCGCCCTGCAAGTCTGGATTCCAGCCGCGTTGCCATTCGCTATGGTGACGAAGGCGGTTTGGACAAAGACGGCGTCATGGAGATTCGCCGTGGCGTGCCTGACCTCGACCTTGGTAAGAGCCATTATGCGCAGGTTCGCATCCTTGTGGATGGTGATCATTACCTGAAGGGTATGGCCGTATATTCGGATGACCTTCGGCCCGGTGTGGACATCATGTTCAACACGAACAAGCACTCCGGCACACCTAAGATGAAGGTTCTGAAGGAAGCCAAGGCAGACCCGGACAACCCGTTTGGTGCAGCCATTAAGGCGAACGGTCAGAGCACTTACATTGGTGCTGACGGCAAAGAGCATCTTTCTCCCATCAACAAACTGAAAGAGGAAGGCGACTGGGATACGATGTCAAAGAATGTCTCTTCGCAGTTCCTGTCCAAGCAGCCGAAGAAGCTGATCGAGAATCAGTTGAAGCTCACCGTTGCGGATTATCAGGCACAGTATGACGAGATTATGCACTATGATAATCCGACAGTCAAGAAGAAGCTGCTCAACGACTTTGCAGACACCTGCGAAGGTACATCGATGACCCTGAAAGCATCGGCGTTTCCCGGTCAGTCTACCAAGGTTATCCTGCCTCTCAACAATATCAAGGAAACAGAAGCTTACTGCCCGACTTATGAGAACGGAACCCATCTTGCGTTGATTCGTTATCCGCATGCGGGCACCTTTGAAATTCCCATGGTCACGGTCAACAACAAGAACTTGAGTGGCAAGCGGAATCTCGGTGCGATTCAGGATGCAATCGGTATCAATGCTAAGGTAGCTGAGCGTCTGTCTGGTGCAGACTTCGATGGCGACACCGTTATGGCGATTCCTGTCTCTGACAAGGTCAACATTAAGTCCACCCATGCGCTGAAAGCGTTGGAAGGCTTCGACCCGAAGACTGCGTATGCAGTTCCAGAAGGCAACCCGAACAATGTGCGTCTCATGAAGAAAGAAGAGAAGCAGCGCGAAATGGGTGTAATCTCGAACCTCATCACGGATATGACCCTTCGCGGCGCGGATGAAGATGAGCTTGCACGTGCTGTCAAGCACTCCATGGTGGTTATCGATGCCGAAAAGCACAAGCTGGACTACAAGCGGTCTGAGCGTGAGAATGGCATCCCCGAACTGAAACAAAAGTGGCAGATCCGTGTGGACGAAGAGGGCAGCACGCACTATGGTGGCGCATCCACCCTGTTGTCTCGCCGTAAGCAGACCGTTCGTGTACCGGAGCGCCGTGGCAGCGTACGTGTTGATAAGGATACTGGTGAGTTCATCTATAAGGAGAGCGGCCGCACCTTCACCGACCCCAAGACAGGGAAGGAGCGCCTCGCTGAGGATACTGTCAGTTTGATCTCGGAGACGAAGGATGCACGCACGCTGTCGTCTGGTACGGTGCAGGAGAATCTGTATGCAGACTTTTCCAATAAGTTGAAGGCAATGGCCAATCAGGCCCGCAAAGAGGCGGCCAATATGAAAGGCATCCAGCGCGACCCGCAGGCCGCCAAGGCATACGCAGCAGAAGTGACCTCGCTGAAAGAAAAATACAATAACATGATCGCCAACAAGCCGAAAGAACGCAAGGCAATGCTGATCGCAAATGCCAATATCAAGGCTAAGATTCAGGAACAAGGACTCGATCCGACGATCGACAAGAAAGAAATCAAGAAGATTTCCTCTGTCGAGATGCAGCGTGCCCGTGACTCTGTGGGTGCCAGCGGGCGCAAGTCCAAGGTTACGTTCACGGATCGTGAATGGGAAGCTGTTCAAGCTGGCGCAATTTCGGACAATATGTTGACGAAATTTCTGAATTCGTCCGATTCTGATGAAATTGTAAAACGTGCAATGCCGAAAACTACAACTGCTTTGTCCTCTGCAAAGGTGAACAAAGCGAAAGCAATGCTTCGCGGCGGCTACACGTATGAAGAAATTGCAAAAGCATGCGGCGTGCCTAAATCCACGATTTACGATGCACTCAACAAGTAAAACATGTAAGAAAGAGGCTTTGAATTATGATTCGATGTTTTCTGACCACAACCGATAACCCGTACGATCCGTGCGAGCAGTTCGAACAGTGGTATCAATATGATGTGGATCATGGCTACAACTCTTCTGGTCTGCTGATGCGGCTGGCAGAGACGTCCTCTCAGTTCACAGACAATGAGAATGCCTATGAAATTGAGCGAGCAATCGATAAAATCGTGGCAAATGATCCGTTGAACATCTACAAAAAGCTCAAGATCGATATCAAAGACGAAAGCACCGCTGCATAAAGTGCTAAAAGCATAGGGAGGGGGGTCTCAAA